>Ga0208313_100259_pt1 | contig 15248 bp, 17 predicted proteins | sample OSP_15_2_FD_187142 | JGI IMG/M metagenome (GOLD analysis project Ga0208313, IMG submission 187142) | Extremophilic microbial mat communities from Yellowstone National Park, USA - OSPB_Slides-mat_host_7_15 (SPAdes) (version 2) | ecosystem: Environmental > Aquatic > Thermal springs > Hot (42-90C) >... | reverse complement strand
GGACCCGTTCACGTCCATATGGTTCTTCACGGTTATGAGGCTCACGTTGTAGAGCCAACTCTCGTGATTGGAGGGCCAGCTCCCTTTGGAGAGCCAGCTCCTCCAGAACTGGAACACCGAGACGAAGGAGCTCTCGGTCTGTGCAGGGCTTATCTTCTGGAGCAACCTCCTCACTTCCTCCAGGTTCCTGGAAGCTACCATGACGTAGTATAACTTGGTAACTGCCTTGGGCTTCAGGGGTAGCTCGACCCCTAGGGCAGACTGGACGTTGCCGTGGGATATGGGGTTGTAATCCAGTTTCCCGTCCTTGAGGTCGTCGAGGGGATTTCCCTTACTGGCGGAGAACTCCACTGGGTAGCCTGGGGCCGACATCATCTTCACCGCGACGTACCTCTTGGACTTATAGTGTATTATGGAGGACGTGTAAGGGTCGTAGAAGGCAGTGTCCCCGTAGGGGTTGGAGTAGATGTTGAAGTCCTGGACGAAGAAGAGCTTACCCCTCCCTTCCCCTTCACCGTTGTAGAGTACCTTTAGCACGGCGTAGAGGACGGGTTCGTCCACGTCCACGAAGGTGTAGGCAGTTATCTCCACTTTCTCCCTCTCCAGGAACCACCTGGACTCCACGACGTTCGTCGCCTCCTGATACGTCACCTGCGACCTCCACTCCTCGTCTAAGGAGAGGAACTCCCCATTCCAGAAGGCCACCCTCACCGGGTTTCCTGAGGTTTGGTTCTCCAAACCCACGTAGGGGAAGTAGAAGTCCACTATCCTACCGTGCCTGTCCAGAGTGACCAGGAGCCTCCCGTTACCGACACTAGCGAACCTCACGGGTATATTAAGTCAGCACTGTATCATGAATCTTGCTATTTGCGTTTATGGTCTTATGGGGCCATATCTTGGAGTTCACTATCTCAGTTCCCGCCTCTATGACTACGTCGTCCCCTATGACGCTCCTGATTATCCTGGCCCCTCCCCTTATCTCCACATGCCTCGCTATGACAGAGTCCTCTATCACAACCCCCTCCCCTATATACGCCCTGTCCATCACTGCGCTCCTAACTATCCTGGCATTGTTCTTGACTATGGAGAAGTTATCCACTGTGGAGTTCTCCAGGTAGACGTTGTTCCCTATCTGACAGTGCCTCCCCACGAGGACACTCCCCTCAACCTTGAGCCTGCCCCTCTTGTACTTATTGAATATGACGTTCCTCCTCCTTATGGAGTCTGGGCTAGTCCCTTGGACGAAGATCCTCTTGCTCTCGTCGACCCTCTTGGCCATAATGTCCCTCTCCTCCAGCGTGGAGAGCAGGGTCTTCATGGCGTCCAAGTACCTCTCTGGCGTCCCGACGTCGAACCAGAGGGACTCGGTGACGTAGCCGTACACCGGGTAACCCTTGGAGATGAGGTAGGGTATTACGTCCTTCCCAAAGTCCATCCTACCCTCCTCCCTCATCATGCTCACCTCCTCACTAGCGAACACGTCCCTTATCTTGGGGGAGAGGACGTATATCCCGGTGTTTATCAGGTTGGAGGGAGCCTCTCCTTCCTTGGGTTTCTCCACGAACCTCTTGATCCTCATGTCGTCCCCCAACTCAGCTACACCGAACTCTCTCACGTCGTGCCACTTCCTGAGGACTATGGTCATGAGTGCCCCCCTCTCCAGGTGGTAGTTCACTAAGTCCTTGAGGTCTACCTTGATTAGGTTGTCCCCTTGTATTACCAGGGTTATGTCCTCTATCCTGTAGTAGTCCATGTTTATCCTCACCGAGTCCGCGTTTCCGACGCTGTCGACCCTGGGCTGGTACTTGAAGTGTACCCTGGGCTTTATGCCATACCTGGCGGAGAAGCCTATCCCCTCCTTGAAGGTGTCGAAAAGCGACTTGTAATTTATGTACCCCTTAACTCCGAAGATGAACTCCTTGACCCCCTGCTTGGCCAACTCGAGGATAGGGAACTCCAGTAGGGGCCTGTTGAGAAGTCTGACCGTGGCCTTGGACGTCTCCACTGTTAAGGGCCTCATCCTCGTGGCCTCCCCTCCGATGGGGATTATGACCTTAACGTCCTCCGGAGACCACTTCATGATTTTTTATTTGACAAGAATCATTTAAGTACATATGACGGAAAGAGTCCTAGTGGGATTTGAGGTTCATCAGCCCTTCAGGGTCAGGAGGAACGCCTTCTGGAGTCCAAGGTTCAGGGGTTCACCCCTGGAGAAGTACTTTGACGAGGGCAAGAACAGGGAGGTATTCGAGAGGGTCAGGAGGAAGTGTTACATCCCTGCCACCAACGTGATCCTAGACGAAATAGAGGCCGGAGAAGATGAGGGCAGGGAGGTCAAGTTCTTCTTCTCGGTCTCTGGGACTCTCTTGGATCAGGCCGAGATGTGGGGGAGGGACTTCCTGGAACTCCTCCAACTCCTCTCCTCCACGGGGAAGGTGGAGTTCCTGGCCCAGACATACTACCACTCAGTGACGTCACTCTGGGAGGACAGGACGGAGTGGAGGGAACAGGTACAGATGCACAGGGAGACAGTGAAGTCCCTCCTAGGGCAGGAGCCCACGACCTTCGAGAACACTGAGCTACTGACCACCCCAGTGACGGTGGAGGAGGCCGAGAGGATGGGGTTCTCGGGATACGTCCTGGAGGGAAAGGAGTCCCTCCTGAAGGGGAGGAGCCCCAACTTCGTCTACAGGAGGAAGGGAGGAGAGATCTCTCTCCTTCCCAGGAACTACGTGCTCAGCGACGACGTGGCCTTCCGTTTCTCCAACAGGAGTTGGGACCAGTACCCCCTCACAGCAAACAAGTATGCGTCCTGGATAAGGAGTTCGCCAGGACAACTGGTGACCCTGTTCGTGGACTATGAGACCTTCGGGGAGCACCATTGGGCCGAGACCGGGATAATGGACTTCCTCCGTTGGCTCCCCAGAGAACTGGACAGGGCAGGGGTGAAGATGGTACTCCCCAGGGAGGTGGTTCACAGTCCCTATTACGAACTTGAGGTCGAGGGAATATCCTCCTGGGCTGACATAAGGAAGGACCACACTAGCTGGTTAGGGAACGTGATGCAGTGGGCCTACGATGAGGCGGTCAGGAGGGCCGAGATGCCGTCGAGGGAGTTGAAGGGGGAATTCCTGAGGGCCTGGAGGTACTTCAGCACCAGCGACAACTATTACTACCTCTTCACGGAGTCTGGAGGGCCTGGAGAGGTTCACTCCTACTTCAGTGCCTACGACTCACCCCTGGACGCCTTCCTCAACGAGTTCTATGCTGTGAATTCCTTCCTACACGAGGAGCTTAAGGCCCTGGGGGTTGAGAACGAACCCTTCTTCTTCTACAAGGACGGCAAGAGGTTCTCCGTGGCCTGGAACGAGAGGGAGTTCAGGGAGGTGCTCAAGAGGGATCCCTCACTAAAGGATCACGAGAAGTTCATGGAGGAGTGGTTGAAGTGAAGAGAGTTGAGTCCCTCTGGGTTCCGGACTCCCTAAACAAGGTGTGGATGATAACCTTCGAGATGAGGGGGATCGCCAGCTCAGGGGGTCTGGGGAGTGCGGTCTATTACCTGAGCACAGGACTGACCAAGAGGGGGATGAGCGTCACGGTGATCATGCCCAGTCACGGGAGGCACTTGGACGGAGCGTATAGATCAAGGCTCAAGTTGAGGGAACTTCCCCTCTCGACCTCAGGGAAGAGGAGGGGAGTTGACAACCAGGTCTACCCTTACAGGCTGGGCTTCGAGAGGGGAGAGTTGGATGGGGTGGAGGTAGTCCTTGTCAAGGGGTTAGACGAGCCCACAGGCAGGGTGATGGACTCGTGGGGGGTATACGATTGGGTCATGGAGAAGTCGGCCCTCCTCACCAGGGGAGTGGAGGCCCTAGTAGGTACCCTGACGTTGGATGGTGTGCCCAGCCTCATACACGCCCACGATTGGCACTCAGTCCTACCTGGAGTCAAGGCTAAGCTAGCTCTGGAAGAGAGGAGGGTGGTCGTACCTCTGGTCTACACGGTCCACCTGCTCAACAGGGTCGGAGCCCCGTGGCACTACGCCTCCTCGGACTGGACCGGTTTGGAGGACTGCAGTCACTACATCTGGATGGTCTCAAAACACGTGCTCAGGAAACCCTCGGAGATTTGGGATCTCTCAGAAGGTAGGATAGAGAAGTTCGGAGTCTACGAGGCGGACCTGGTCACCAGCGTGAGCAAGAACTACCTCGTGAGCGAGGTCATCCCCTACGTTGGGGGGATGGCTGAAAACAAGTCCTGCGTGATTTACAACGGGACTGACTGGGACCTGGGTCAGGTGTTGGAGCTGGCCAAGAGAGTCACGGGAAGCGAGGACAGGAAGGAAGTGAGGAGGAAGTTGTTGGCCTCCCTGAACACCATGAGGCTAGTCCCTGAAAACTACAACGTGGGCAACATGTTGTGGAACCACAGGAAGTCCCTGGGCATAAGGGACGACTGGACTTACGAACCCCTGGGAGATGGTCAACTGATCCTATTCACGGGGAGGTTGGTCTATCAGAAGGGCGTGGACGTACTGGTAAGGTCCTTCCGTGGAGTGGTAGACAGGGAGCCGGAGACTAGGCTCCTGATGCTGGGCATACCCACGGACGACTATGCCCTACTTCAGGACCTGATAGATAGGGTCTCGGAGGTGAGGGATAACGTGAGGATTATAGCTAGCTCCTCCATGGACCCGAACGTGTACAAACTCCTCCACTACTCAGCCTCAGTCATGGCCATGCCCTCCAGGTGGGAGCCCTTCGGAATAGGAGCTATAGAGGCCATGAGTGTGGGGACCCCCGTAGTTGCCTCAGCTACGGGCGGACTGAGCGAGATAGTGGAGGACCTGAGATACTCTCAGGAGGGCACGGGCTTCTTGGTTGAACCAGGGAACATAGACTCACTGAGGTCGTCCCTGCTGGACTCGGTCATCCTATCCAAGGCCAGTGAGGGGAGGGGAGGAGTAGAGGGGACGAGCTTCAGGGCCGTCCCAGAGACCTGGGCTAAGGCAAGGGAGAACGCGGTGAGGAGAGTGGACAGGATGTTCAGGTGGTCCTCTGTGGCACAACAGGCCTTGGAGTGTTATGGGAAGGCCTTACTTATGGCCAAGTACAGGGCGTCCGCCTACATGTGAGGGAGGGATAACCACCAGGTGGGTTAAGTCATTAAGCCCGAAATTACCATCTCTTTTAACAGCTACTTCATATCTAACATCATCCTCGCTTTGAGGGCGAGGGTTCCCGGGACTCCCCCAAATGGTCCGCTAAGGCTTAGTCAGCAAGATTTTTGAAATATGAACAATGAACGACCTACATCACGTGACCGTTTGAGGTGTAACGGATGTCGTTCCGTGATGAAGTCCCCTGCTACTCGGAGGCGTGACCGAGGGAGTGTCCCGTTGGAAACAATTGAATAGGGAGTGCTCGGATATACCACGTGTAATTCACATGATGTAAAATAGTTAAGGAAAATCAGTTGTGGGATTTTTCCTTAGGTAGCGCCCTGTAATCAAGGTAAAATCTGATAACTGCTGTAAGGAAACTGGTTCTCCGTCACTCTCTAAGTTCCTCAAGGGCAAAGAGTTTCCCTCACAAACGTTTTAACTCAGGAATCCACTGAACGTGTGTGAAAGTTAAGGTTTACCTGGCTAGACAGAAGGAGGAGAGGGTCGTTTCCCTTGATGACAGGGCTACAGTGAGGGATCTGATCAAAATCTTGGGTCTGAGGGTTCAGGGGGTCGTTGTACTGAAGGATGGTGTTCCCGTTCTTGAGGAAGAGAGGTTAAAGGAGGGAGACAACCTGACCGTAGTCCTCACTGCGTCTGGTGGTTGACTTGGACCTAGCAGGTTTGAGGAGTTTAGATCCAGAGAGGAGACGGAGGGCGTGGGAGGAACTGGAGTCGCTCGCTTCTAGGTCCCCCAAGGAATTGGAGGATAAGAGACTGTACATTCGGTCACTCCTGTGGCACAAAATGCAGGGAGTGAGGGAGGAGGCCTGGAAGCATCTCCCGTTGTACAAGAGGCTGGAAGTAAACGTGGAGAGAGCCTTTAGGGCTAACTCCGACAGGATAAAGCTCACCGCTTGGTCCCACTACCCTGATGTCATATCTTCAGGGCTGATGACCAGGGAGCAGGTCGTGAAGATGAGACAACACTTCTGGAGGTTACTCAGGAGCTTTTACCCTACGGTCAGGAAGAAGGCGTGGGCCCTTCTGGTCTCCATGGTGAGGGACGGCATAGTGCAAGAGGGAGATAAGGAGAAGGTCCTCTCATATCTCTCCCATAGGAAGGTTAGCGTCAGACTGTTGGCCTGGTCGAAGGTGAGGGAACTGGGGGAATTGGGCTTCCTAACGAGGGAGGACGTTGAGAGGAAGGAGGCATTCCTCAAGGAACTAACTCAGGGAGAGAGCAGAGCCTCAGCGAGGGCCAGGAAGCTGGTGGAGGTGCTCAGGCTTTGAGGGTAGCCGTGCTGGGAGGGGGGATAACGGGGCTCTTCGTGTCCAAGTTCCTGGCGGAGGAGGGAGCGGAAGTGACGCTTTATGAACCCCAGGATCTCGGACACTTCTCAGTCCACGCTGCGGGGCTCATAGAACCCTATAGGTTCGACAGGATGAACACCACGGGTATGATCGTTAAGATGCTCAAGTACATGAGGCGCGGTGTAACTTCACTGAGGCGACTTGACGGGAGGTGGGTCTTGGAGCTGTTGAAAACGCTGAACAGGGACCCGCCAGAGGAGGCGTGGTCGACCATCAGGGAGATGGCTAAGTTCTCCCTGAGGTACTATAGGGAGATGGCCGAGGTAAGGAACGACTTCGATTATAGGGATGACGGGCTACTGGAGGTCTACAGGTCCAGGGAAGAGCTGGAGAGAGGAGAAGAGGAAGAGAAGAGGAGCCCGTTTAAGGCCAGGTTTGAGGTGGTGGACCTGGAGGGATTCGCTGGAGCTGTGTTCTTTCCGGACCTGAGCAGGTTGGCAACCGAGAAGTTCGTGGCTAGGATATCCAGGGAACTGGAGGAGAGGAAAGTCAGGGTAAGGAGAGAGGAGGGTAAAGTTCAGGGTAATAAGGTGAACGGAGAGGAGTACGACGTTGTGGTGTTAAGCAACGGGGTGTGGATGAGGAGAGAGTTGACACTCCCACTTACCGCATTCAAGGGATATGGGGCCTGGGTTAGAGGAGAAAGCAAGTTCAAGAACGCCATGGTCTTAGCTGAGGAGGGAGTTGCCATCTCTCCGCTCTCGGATCACGTGAAGGTGACTGCAGGCTTCTCTGCAGACTTCTCAACGCAGGGCTCCATGGATCTATTGGGGAAAGTAGCCGATGTGGTGAAGGCAGAGGAGGTGCTCAGGTACAGTCAGGGATTCAGACCCTGTTCACCTGACGGTTTCCCCATAATAGGAAGGAGAGGTGACTGGGTCGTAGTGACCGGAGCTTGTAGGTTGGGGTGGAGCTACGGCCCGGCCATGGGAAGGTGGGGTGCAGACCTGGTTCTAGGGAAGGTGAGGTCTTTAGGTTACCTCTCCAGGTATGTGGAGGAGAACCCAACGTGAGCCTTTAAGCCTAGGACATTTGGGTTTTTGGGCTTTATAGAATTTCAAACGATATCAATTCTCAGCCCTTGGGCTTCACAGGAGTCGCGGGGAAACCCGTTCACACTCCTTAAGGATGATCCAATCCAACGGGAGTGTTTACCCGTTAATAAAACCCGCACACCTTAAGTTAACCGTCACACCTAGTCGGGATACCCTCACCCTCCGGTGTAACTGTATTTAAGATTTCTAACAATTAACAAAACCTTAAGTCTTATCGAGAACTCTCCACACGGCTTGCCACTTAATACGTCACCACGTCTCGACTCCTTTCCCGGATGAAACCGTTCAGTCTAAGGGCACGTCCTAGGCCCCTACCCGGGTGACGTACGTAAAACTTTATCCCTTCGCGATTTAAAGGGTGGGGCAAACTGGTCCACTCTGCGCTAAAATTCTCTACCTACACTTTCGTCCCAGTCCCTTTGTGTTCAATCGTGACCCAGTGTGAGGGCTTAAGCCCTGGATAACTACAAGTCGTGGTAAGTGAATCGTGAGAATCCTTGGAGCCCAACAGGGAGGGGTTCACGTCCTGGATCTCTCCCCTTGAGCGGAGCTTACACGATGTGAGAGCTCACGTTTTACGTAAAGATTGTAACATGGATATAAAACATTCTCGACGTGAAAGGACTCAGCCCGAGATATTTAACGACCTTTTCTTAAGGGAATCATGGTATAACATATTTAAGACACGGGGAGGTTACTATAAGTAATGACCAAAGAGAACAGGGAGTTACAGAAGTCCCTCATGGAGGCGAAGGAGAGGATAGTTAACGGGGATGTCAAGCAGGGAACTGAGCTCATAGGAAAGGTCGTGAATTCCTCCAATATAAGGGAGGCTAACTGGGTCATCTGCAACATAATAGACGCGGCGGAATGTAAGTACGTGGTCGAGAGCCTGGAGAGTATAGGTAAGATCTTCGACATAACCACCTGCGGAAACTTGAAGAGGGTCATAACTTGTCACGCCATGAGGGGCGTACTCAACGAGTATGTGGATATAGCCCTGGGGGCCCTGGTGAAGAGGAGGAGAGAGGATCTCCTGGACAGGCTGGCCCAAGAGTTGATGAACGCCGACCCCAAGTTCCTGGTGAAGCTCGCCTCAGCTTACGGCGAGTTGGGTAATACCAGGAAACAGGGAGATCTCCTCAGGGTAGCGTGCGAGAAGGGACTCACGGAGGCCTGTAGGAATATTAATCAGGTCTACCCACGGCTCTCATGAGAAGAACTAAGATAGTGGCGACGCTGGGGCCCTCCTCCCTCAAGTTAATTTCTCAACTCTCCAAGTTCGTGGACGTATTCAGGGTCAACTTCGCTCATGGGGATGAGAACAGCAGGAGGGAGTACGTGAGACTCATCAGGGAAGAGGCACCTGACTCTTCCATCCTTATCGACCTCCCAGGCCCTAAGCTGAGGGTGGGAGACATAGGGAGGATGGAGCTCAAGAGGGGACAGGAGGTCCTCTTCTCTCCCAAGGGTGGGATCACGGTTGAGGACCCCGTGTTCTACTCGAGTGTTAAGGAGGGTTCCGTCATCCTCATCTCCGACGGCCTCATAAGGATTAAGGTGACGAACGTTTCTGAGGACGAGGTCAGGGGTGTCGTATTGGATGAGGGAGTGTTGACCTCCAGGAAGGGGATAAACATACCTGACCTCAATCTGAGGAGCGGACTCACCCATAGGGATCTGGAGTTGCTGGAGGAGGCCATCTCACTCAAGGCAGACTACGTAGGGCTCTCCTTCGTCCTCAGCGCTGAGGACGTTAGGAAGGCGAAGGAGAGGATAAAGGGGAGGGCGTGGGTAGTATCCAAGATCGAGAAGAGGCAAGCCGTGGAGAACCTGAAGCAGATAATTCTTGAGAGCGACGCCGTCATGGTAGCCAGGGGAGACCTTGGAGTGGAGATAGGCCTGGAGAACCTACCGTACGTGCAGAGGAAGATAATCTCCACCTCTAAGACCCTAGGGAGACCGGTAATCCTGGCCACACAGGTGTTGGAGTCCATGGTCCTGAACCCTATGCCCTGGAGGGCTGAGGTCATAGACGTTGCCAACTCCGTATATCAGGGGGTGGATGCAATAATGCTGAGCGATGAGACAGCTTCAGGTTCCTATCCCCTGGAGGCAGTGAGGTACCTTCACCGCATCATAACTTCCTCAGAAGACAAGGTGAGGTCCACGAGGCCCACCCCCTCAGGTCCGGACGACGCCGTCGCCTCAGCCTCGCTGGCCCTCGCTGAGACTTCCAAGTCGAAGCTAATAGTGGTGCACACAAGGAGCGGGCTCACGGCCCTCAGGGTGTCGAGACTCAGACCCAGGAGTCCCATACTCTGCCTGACCCCGGACCCCGAAGTCGCGAGGAGGTTAAGGCTCTGCTGGGGGATTACAACGGTGGTGGTGAAGGGTCCCTCATCCTTGGACGAGATGGTTTCCTTAGCCTTGGAACACTGTAGGAGGTTAGGGGTCAAGGGTAGCGTGGTCATAGTCGCCGGGGATCCGTCCACGGAACCGGGGAGGACGGACTTCATCAAGCTCCACAACCTGGATGAGGAGAAAGGCTTAAAATCTACTAAGGAGATTTAAATATATGGAGCTAAGTATAAGCATACCGCTGTCGATCAGGGAAGCTAGGAGGGAGGACGCTGATGGGATCTACCAACTCTACTCCTCTCTTTCCCCAGAGGACCTCTACATGAGGTTCTTCAGTTTCCACAGGGTTACCAGGGGAGAGATAGAGGAGTTGGTCAAGGGTGGGGACCACGTGACGCTAGTGGCCGAGGAGGGAGGAAAGATAGTGGGAGAGGCAACCCTATACAAGGACGGGGAGTTCTCCTTGGTTGTGGACCCCAGGGAGAGAGGAGCGGGACTAGGTACCAAGCTGGTCCAGGAGTTAGTGAGGAAGGCTAAGGAGATGGGACTCAGGGAGGTGAGGTTTTACACGTTGCCGGACAACATGCCTATGATAAGGATCGGGAGGAGACTGGGCTTCAAGCTGACCTTTGAGGAGGACGAGGTCCTGGGAGTCCTGAAGTTGGATCACCACTCGTAGGGGCAGGAATAGTCCTGAAGCCTCAACTTCTTTCTAGCTAAGCTACACAGGGGACACATGTTCACTACTTCGTTGTTTGTGAGTTTGACCGCGAAGTTCCTGACGACTTCCATGAACTCGGGGTCAGATTCCAGGACGTGTTTGTAGGGCGTATTGGCCCTCTTCCCCCTGAGGTAATAGCTCGCCTCTGCGGGGGTGAGGCCCAGGAGTGAAGCGGCCTTGAACTGTGAGAGACCCTGTGACACGATCTCCTTAACGAGGATAGCCTTAATACTTGGGATTATGTCCCTCATGGCCACTTCGCAGGGTACGAGCAGTTTTGAGGATCCATCTTTCATAAATAACATTATATCGTTGTTTAACGACCTTTAAAGTTTTAGTAGGAACAGCGGTTATGGGAATCTTAGGGAGGTAATACGGGGAAGTCGGTATTGTGAGAAGTTTTTCGACGTCGTCCTCCTGAAAAGGTGCGGAAAGACTGATCGAGTTGGCTAGGGAGAGGCTGGTCAAGGCGGTCAACAGGCTGGGCGTGGTCAGGGGGAAGGGGAGGAGCAGGAAGGTTAACTGGCACTGATCCTCATGGTCCTGGTAGGTGGGAGGGCCAGCGTGAGAAACGCGGCCGAGACGTTCGGGTTAGAACGCGAATTGATGGTACGTTGGGAGAACTCGACGACGTGTGGAGGTCCTGTTAGGCTGGTGAAGGGTCAGGTCGTCATCGTGGACGACACCGTGGACCACGACGCTCCGGGTAGATGTGAGCCCCTGAGAACTACTGGATCTACTGCCACGCCCACCGGAGGTTCGAGAGGGCCGAGCTCCTCACGGTCGCCGTAGTGGACCTCGGGCAGGACGTTCAAGGTTTCCCCTACGCTGTGAGGAAGATGTTGGATTTGTGAGGGTCACCGAGTTCAAGACCAAGATCTAGGTGGCCAGATGTTGGACGTGCTCAGGGAGCACTTCCGCGTGTCCAGGGTCGTCTTCGACCCCAGTACTGTCCGAGAAGCTCGTGACGGACAACGTGGTGTCTGAGCTCAAGTCCAACCGAACTCAGGGTCGAGTCGGCCCAGGACACCCTCTAGGAGGGGCACCTCCCGGTGGGATACCCCCCGGAGTCTACTACGCCGACCTGACCCTGGGAGACCGAGTGGTCATGTTGAAGTTCCTCCTCCTGGAATATGATGACTCCGGGACACACGTCAGGTACCTCTACACGACCGACCTCTCGCTCAGCGAGGAGGAGATCGAGGAGGCCTGGAGGATGAGGTGGGAGATCGAGGAGCTCCACAGGGACGTCAAGGCCCTGGGACTGGAGGACTCCTCGTTCTGGAGGAGGGAGAGGCTCCAGGGCTACCTCGCGATCTTCACCATCAACAACGTCCTCAGGGAGCTGGTGGGGGAGCTGAACCTGAGGAGCGTGGAGGCGTTCCTCAGGTTCTCGAACGACATTTGGGCTAACCGCCGGGGCTGATGAAAATCTTTAAGTTACGTTAAAGTCCCATAACTGCTGTATCTTGAACGACTTCCTTGAAGTTATAATAATCTCTGGGATTAATTCCTAATGAAATAATAAACTAATAGAAAGATTTTTAAATTAGTTTTCTAGATATTTTATCGTGGTTTGCGAGAAGTGGAATGTAAGGTTCTTGATGAGGGATGTTAAGAGTGAAAGTGATTTAGCTGAGTTTGTAGTGAGGAGATTTTCTAATTTGGAGATATTAATGTTAATAGTTGATAAATTGGAGCTCTTGCAAGAAAATCCTTTTAAATACCCTAGAGAAAAGTTGAAGAACAGGTCAGATAAATACGGAAATCCAATGTTCTCCATTGAGGTTACTGGAGATATAAGGATACTTTACAGTGTGGATTCAAAAAACTGTATAGTATTCATTTGGGAGATTGGGTCTCACAAGGACGTTTATGGTAGGGATTAAGCTCATAGTAAGCCTCAATTAGCATCTTCCTAAACTTTTCTAAATCCTCCTTGCTCTCGAACTCCAGAAATCTTTCTCCATCCTTGTCTTCAACAATTCTCATATGTATAAACTTCTCAAAGAGGTTATTAAAATAATTTCCTAATAGAGTTCCTTCTCTTTGAATTTTGAAAAATTGTATTTAAAGGATGATAAGCGCTTATCCTGTAATTTCAGCTTTCATTCCTGTTAGAAAAATACAGTAAATTTCTCAATTTACTGGAGAAACATAGTTATGAAGATTGGTTGGGCGATTCAGGGCTCCTTTGCGATTTCTATTTGTTTCCATGACAGCAGTTATGGGATTTCTCGTTAGGTGTAGCCTTGAAGTCAAGGCAAAATCTGATAACTACCGCCAATTTCTTGAACTCCCTTACGGCCTGGCAGGATGACCATGCCTAGTAGAAGCGTTCTTCCTAGGTGGGACAACAGCCTCAACCCCAGTCTTATAAACCTCATTAGCATCATGAGCCTTGTCCCCATAAAACTTCTTGACCTTCTCTCCCTTATCTAAATCCTTGACTGTCTTAACTGCAGTCTCAACTTCGTTGCCAGTTACTTCAGCGTTTATTAAGTTGAATTGTTCCTTATCCATTGCTATTTCGATCTTGAGTAATTTTGAATCCTTGGTTTTTCCCCACTTGGCAATGACGTATTGTCCTCCCTTGTTTGTGCCTATTCCCGTCGCGTCTGCTTCTAGTTGGTCATTTGCCTCTGGGTCTTTTATGTTCATGTTTCTCACTCTCTCCCATTTTGTTGAGTAGTCTAGGCTTGTTGGGATGATCTTCAGTCTCTCTGGTGCTCCCAATACTCCTCCTAAGGCCCTATAAGGTAAGTGTGGAGGAATGCTAGGAATTCGTTGAACTCCCTTGGTGCTTTATACTTTGTCCTAGCGTACCTATTCTCCTCTGCTAGTTAACCAGTGTTCCGAGACGTAGAAGGGGAACATTAGGGTATATCTCGTTATGACGTTCTCGTCGTCCTTGTGCCAACCCCTAGTGTACTTCCTCTTTCCCATGGGTAATACTCAAAGGAATAATCTATAAACTTTTTGTACAATTCTGAAGCAACCAACAAAGCAGCTTAATAAATGTCTAAGTTATAGTTAACACGAAAACTGACACGAAATAACTTATGTGGATCTATATAGATTTTATGAAATCTTCTAGAGAAATAGTGTTTTTCTTTCCTATTAAGTCCTTATCGTTGGACACTAAAATAAGTCCTAAAGATGTAGCAGCATAAAGGTAGGACGCGTCGTAATAAGTTAATCCTCCTTCCACTGCAGTTTTCATCACTTCTTCAAGAGGAGGGTCTTCTATTACCTTAAATTTTCTCAAAAATTTATGAAAAAACATCGCAAGGGCTATAGGGTCTTTAACCTTTTTACGTAGGTAATGCCCCTTCCATATTGCATTACCTACCTCGTAGAAAGTCAGACTAAGCACGTGAATTTTGCTAGGGTCTATCTTATCTACATAGTTTAAGAGTGGATACAAAGCTGAGGCATCGATAAGAAACCCCTTATCTTTCATTTCTACTCTCCCTAATGTCTGTTGTCCAATCATCTTCACTTACGTCTGACATTAATTCTTTAATTTTCATTGCTATGTCTTTAATTTCTTCCTTTTCTTTTTCCCTTATCGCATCCTCCAAAGCCTTTTCCACTACTTTTCTAATGTTGATTCCTAATTCCTCAGCTCTCTTCTTTATCTCCTTTGCTACTCTCACGCTAATTACGTCAGACATGGATAGATATACGAGATATTCGTATATAAGAGTTCCGTATACGTGCGCTCTATGTCACTATTCTAAGTGGCTCATGTTAAGAGGGACCTAACTTTGTCTCATCGTATTTTTGTTTGTCCTAATTGTGGTTCGACTGTTAGACCGTGACTATAATGCTTCCCTCAACGTCCTGAGTAGGGTTGGAACGACAGTGCCTGTGAAGCTGAGAGCTCTACCCTTGGCAAGCCTTGACTGTGAAGCGGGAAGCCCACTTCTGGCGGGGTAGTTCACCTTTAACTCTACAGCAGTTACGGGACTTTAACGTAACTTAAAGATTTTCATCAGCCCAGGTGATACGCCTATATGACGCTCGAGGACCTGAGGAAAGTGGAGGCGTACCTCAGGTTAAGCTCCCAGCTCCCTGAGGACGTTGTTGATGGTGAAGGTCGTGAGGTAGCCCTGAAGCCTCCTTCAGAAGGACGAGTCCCAGGGCCTTGAAGACCCTTGGAGGTCCTCGATCTCCGGCCAGGCAGGCCTCCTCGCTGAGCGAGAGGTCGGTGGTGTAGAGGTACCTGGTGTACGTCATGGAGTCACGTTTACGTTCCGGGACGTGAGAGGTCTTCATTTATCAACAAAAATTTATTATAAACAAATATAATAAAGATTTCTATCAATGTGAAAAAGGATTCACCACAATTTTCGTAAGGTTGTTAATGACAACATTGTGCTCAAAACAAATTAATATCTAAAGTATATAGTTAGGAATTATGGATGAGTGGGGATTTAGCCAATCTGGTTTTCAGATTTCCACGAATTTTCCGCTCTTATCATTCCCTGGCACTGCTTTTCAAGTGATAGTAGATAACGATTTCGGTAATCTTATAGTTGAATTTAAGAGGAGTGTTGAGAAAAGTTTC
>Ga0208313_100257_pt1 | contig 15302 bp, 17 predicted proteins | sample OSP_15_2_FD_187142 | JGI IMG/M metagenome (GOLD analysis project Ga0208313, IMG submission 187142) | Extremophilic microbial mat communities from Yellowstone National Park, USA - OSPB_Slides-mat_host_7_15 (SPAdes) (version 2) | ecosystem: Environmental > Aquatic > Thermal springs > Hot (42-90C) >... | reverse complement strand
GAGGAATGAATATTTTAGGTAGTGTTTTAAGACCTCCTTATTCGGTGAATGAAGATAGTTAGTAGCTATTATTGCTACTCCAGTGACTTCTCCTAAGTACATTGCGACATCTTCTGTGATTGGTATTTTAGTATTAACATATGCTACTCTTATACCGTGTTCGTTTGACCATTTTACATCATGGTCATAATAACCTAGATAGTCTAACTGTTGTTCTAAATCTTTATTTGGGTATTGAACTTTTTTAGCATATTCTAGTATATCTGACCTTATTTTGTTCCTTCTTGTAAGTGGTACTGGTAAGTCCCAGTTGTCTGCATAAAATTGTCCAGCGTATCTGTAAGCTTTAAGTCCTACTTCCTCAAACATGTTTTGTATCGCTTTTTCCATTAAACTGTCTAGGTTGTTTTTAACACCATAAAAATACTCTGGTGATTCTAGAGCTTGTTTTGCTTGTTCTGGTGTTATAAACCCTAGTTTTATCATTTTTTCTACTGCTTCTTTTCTCTCAACTCCCCATGACCCTACGGTAACACCTCTATACATTGCTTTCTCCCATCCCATGTCTTTCAACTCTTTTAGGATGCCTTTCACAGCATCAATGTTATTTGGTGTGACCGGACCGACTTCAATGCTTACTTTATTCAAAAAGTCTGTAACATTTTGTAGTCCCTTTAGTTGTAAATAATCTGGTACTGGTGACCCTGTCTCAATTGCTTTGGGAGTTATTGTGGTACCGTAATATAATTGAGGGTAATCGGCTAATTGGTGTTTGACGGTTTTGTCAAGGATTGCCCTCCTCAATGCCAGGAATTTAGTAGTGAGTCCTAGTTTTTCAGCTGTGTTTAGCATTTTAGGTATATCATTAGGGTACATTGATGCGTCTCCTCTAGCTCCCATGATTACTAAAGACCTCTCGGAGATGAGTCTTGAATTTGAGACTGATTCGGCAAACTCTTCTGGTGTCGCTAAGCGTTTTAGTTCTCCAGTTCCAAAATAAGGGATTGTTGTATCAATCATTCTATAAATACAGAAGTCACATCCTATTGTACAACCTAGCATTATGTCTCCGTTTGCAGTATATCTCCTTTTAAACATAGGTGCTTCAGCTAAAAGTAGGTATTCTCCATATCCTACTTTATCGATTGAGACCATAGTTAGTCATTACATATTACCGTATTTTATATTTATTTCTTCTAGTAGGCGAGGAGAGAAAAAGGGGAAGAAAGAGAGAGAAAGAAAGAAAAATAAGAATTACTTCGCCGATAACATAAAACATGAATTATTCTATCCTTATTTCCGACCCTAGGGGCTTAATGTTTGTTTTGCCGATTCATTTATTAAACATGGAGTCTGTAATTCTAGTTTGTAACGTTTTTTGATAAAGAGTTTGAGAAGTACGGTTCGCCAGAATTAGACTCCCTTCTTTCATGGAGGTGGAAACATAATCCGATATGAAACTGTTTAAGCATAAGGAAAAGAGTAATGAGAAGGTTTATAGAAAGAGGTAAAAAACTTTTTATGTAAAAAACTCATGATAATAATGATATATGAAATTATAATCATGAATGTAAAATGCCAAAAATAACATTAGCACTCCGAGGAGGTCTGCTAAACCGTTTACAAGAGGGTTATCATAACAAAAGTGTGCTAATGCGAACCTCCTCCATCTCCCCTTCTTCTTAACATAAATCCCTTTTTCAGTAAAGACGTCTAAGAGCATATGGGAAAGTCCAGCTATGGCTCCATCAATAACGGTTACCAAGAGAAACTTGATAGATGGATGAAAATTTAGGTTAAATGGTAATTGAAATGGTAGGAAGTATAAGGCTAGAGCAAACGGTATTGAGACCGATAAACCCCATATGACACTTCTCGGTATTGTGTGAGTCCTAGGAGTCCTAGAAATATACATTCCTTTTATCTCATGTCCTAAGGAGTCAATTAAGTTGTTTACAATTACTGATACAAGAAGGGTCATCACAAGTAAGTAATAAGGACTGTCTATGAAGAAGGAATCTATAAGGTAAAGTAAACCTAGGGAAAAGGTGTAGTGTGTTTTTAGTCTCATTAAATCTTCCTCCTTATCCTTTCTAGTCTTACTTCTTCATCTAATGTTTTTGATAGTTTCTTTATCATTTTCTCAAAAGATGACTCGAATGACGCTTTTTGGTCGCCGTCATAATCTGTAAAGAACCTCACTTTATCTCCAGCTCTGGAAATTTCAATAAAACCGTTTCCGTTTAACCCGTCAATAAATCTAAAGACATACCTTACTATGGAAGTCCCCATTACCCTTCCTTCCATGGCATACGGGTATATTCCTAGAACTCCTATAACTTGAAATGAAGCACCACTCCTGGTATGACTCCCATATCCTGGTATAATTCTAGGTAGTGAGAAATCTGGGTCTGAAAACACTCCTAACACCACATTTATTTCATGATTAGTTTTAAGGAGTAATTCCTTCAACCTTCCTCCCTCCTATCAGTGTTGATATTATCGAAATAACTATAAACACACTGGTGATTGCCAAGACTGGTGGTAAAGCTCCAGTTACTCCATACACGGATATTAAGGTTGGTAGTACTGCTATAAGTAATACTGCTGGGATTAGACCAACAAGCCCGATAACAGCCCCAGTACTGGTGTTTCTCACGTTTACTGGGAATACGGATGAGACAACACCGAATGCACCCCATCCTAAAGACATGATCATGAATAATGGGAATAGCACAAGTAATGAGTGGATGAAAAACACTGGTATAGAAGCCAAGCTCCCTATTGTTGATATTAGTACTACATTTCTCCAGCCGTATTTGTCAGCTAGGTAACCACCAATTATTGTCATTAAGAATGCTAATATTGATGCTATAAGGAATGTGAAAGTCGTGATAATCTGACTATAACCAGATTTTTCTAGAAACTCCAAAGAGTATGGGTAAAGTAGGAAGTTCAGTGCCACGGGGAAGTAGGCTATTGTCAAAGTTGTAAGTAGTATATTTCTTCCGCACTTTTTGAATGCTGTCTTCATAGGTGTTTTCTCTAAATTTCCGTTTCTCATTAATTCTTTAAAGTCTAGACTCTCTACTATCCTAGCCCTTAAGTAAGCTGAAAGTATTATTGCTACCGCACCTACACCTACTAATATCCTCCAACCGTAAGTTAAGAGGAATATTTTACTTTCCAACCTTTCAGATAATAGGATACCTAAAACTCCCAAGATTATTCCTAGAATAACGGAAGCCTGTAAATATGATGAATAGTAAGCTGTTTTTTCCCCTTTACTTGCATATTCATAACCTAGGGTTAGTGAACTCCCTGCATCTCCTCCCAATCCTAATCCTTGTATAAATCTCAGAATTGCTATCAAAAATACTGCAGTTATCCCTATAGGTGGCATTAATGCAATTAAAAGCATTGCAAACCCAGAAATTATAAGAGTCCAGAACATTGAGAACTTTCTACCTAGCTTATCACCGAAATGACCGAAGACCACTCCTCCTGCAGGTCTGCCTACTAATATTGTTGCATATGCAAGAATTGAGAAAGCTATAGCGAAGTTTGTAGCTTTCTTAAAGAATACATATGGCCATATTGCCGTAGAGATTATCCCTATTGAGAAGAAGTCATAGGTCTCTACTATTCCACCTATAGCTGACAAGAGGATTACAGCTCTTATGAACTTAGGAGGTAGATTCATACCTTTCATGATTTTTCACCTTGTTTATCAATTCCTTCCTCGGAAATCTTTTGCATCATTTCTTTTCTTTGCTTTATGATATAATCTCTAGCTATTGCTTCAGCTAAAAGCTCCCTTACACCCTGACTCACTTCTATACCTTCTTCTTTACATAGTTTTAAAAAACGTTCCTTTAACTTCCTATCTACTTTTATAGTTAAATGTACTATTTCAGACATATTAATTCATTACAAAAATTATCTAAAGTGATATTTAAGTCTCATAGTGTACAAACTTCATTCATTCATTATAATCATCCATATGGAAGGACGGTGTAAAGAGAAGATTTTGTAAAACAAAAAAGGCAAAATTAATTTCACTATTCTATATTTCTATTTTCAGTTTCTGACCTCCTCCCCACCACTAGAGGGCGGGGCTTGCCGTTCAGTTTATCAAATCTAGTCCTTGCAGGTTAATTATTAAGGATGCTATAGTTCTTGTTGTTTTATCTATAAAGTATCTGTTATCATGTTTTTCCACTATTCCTGCAATATTTAAAAATTCTAAAAGGTGGTATATAGCCTCTTTTTTTATTCCCGTTTTCTCCGATATTTCCTCAACTGTATTATTATTTGTATGTATCAAGATTACCAAGATTATGTTTTCAATCCCTCCAGTTATATCATCAAATAAAAAATCAATAATACCTTATCCCCTCACTAAAATTGGGTCAGTAGAAGAAATACTAAAAATTATTTCTTTCTTCTCCCTCCCCTTTTTGTCTTAGTTTTTACTACTTGTGATTCCTTTAATGCAAGATAGTCTTTGACTCTGGCTAAAGCCTCCTTAGGGTCTTTAACACCTCTCAAAACTTCTGCTAGTCCTACCTCTCCTATGTAGTTTAACCATGAAACAATATGTCCCTCCCTCAAATGGTATTCTAATGCAGCAGGATCCTCTTTCATAAGTCTTTCCATTTCCTTCTCTAGCTCCTTAGCGTTATGAGCTATTCCGATTATTCTGTTATAGGATTTGAAATAGAAAGGTTCCATGTTTACTCACCTGAAAATGTTACCGACCTTGTACTCTTTTCCTTTTTCAAGTAGGACAATTTCATGGTCATCCTCATATATTAAGTAATACCTTTTTAGGATTGGGGAGGATAAAAAAACGAAAAACTTTGAGAAGATGTTTTTCTTTAAAACTTTCTTGGTACTCATCTTGTTTCTAGGGGTTTTAAAAAACCCCAATAGGTAGAGGAGTGAGACTAGTGGATATAAGAAGGGTCTCAGTCCTAGTTATAGCGACGATGATAATACTGAGCTTTTTAGCGAGTTTTATAAACCTAAAAATACCCCAACAAAATAATAGTCCGATCCAACTAGGGAGTTTGGAAGGAGGTCAGAATTACAATTTCAATAATCAGGCAAACACTTATACAACAACTGTTACCCCTTCACTTCAGTCAATGAATTATATTAATGCTTCCGACGTATTTCAAGAGCCTAACGGGACTACCTTATTTGAATTAGACAACAAATCAACAACTCTGTTTAATGCCTTCAAACACCTAATCCAGCTTAATGCAACAAGAATAACACCATCGGCATACTCTAAACTACTTGCAATATGGGCTGCTGTTTGTCCACAATACTACTACTCATACACATACTCCTATCTGAATTTGTTACCTCCGAGCATAAATTACACATATAACATGACAAACTACCAAATTAAGGTGAATTATCCAGAAACTTTTAACTTCCCCGTTAGTTATAAAGCAGAAAAAGAAGCTGTTTTCCCCTGTGGAGTTTCTATAACTTATAACAGTACAAATAATAGTTATGTATATCATGTATTATTTTATGATAATTTCACTCGCCAACACATCGAATTAAATTACTCTGTACCTTTCAACATAACTTTGTTAAAAATCGGTTTAACGTTCTACTACAAAAATCAGGTAAAGACTTTTGCAACTATTACTATTCAATATAAGCCTCCGTCAAACACTAACAATAAAACAAAGCTGGTAAACGATTATACTACTATTTATAAAACAAATATATTAAACAAAGGACTTGTCTATAAGGCATGGACACTAGATAATACTTCTACCATAACGGTTTATGGTACAATATCTCCAGTAACCACATACCCTTCATGGTTTTCTTACCCTCCTTCAATGCTTTTGTATAATATTTTCCAGTTTGACGTTGTAAATGGGACAAATCATACTGAAGTAACAATGGCTTATATCCCGATTAGTGTGTCGGTTAGTATGAATAGTAGTTATGTTGTAGAAAAAAGTAAAAACTGGACTACATATATCCAGATACTAACCCTAGATTATGATGTGACATACTATAACAATTTCACATTTAATAAAATATCAATACAATACACTGTAACGTTAAACGCAAAGGATTTGTATTATGCAGGGAGTTATTCTTCTAGGAATTCTAATTATACTGCTCATTATGACTCTAATGCTTATGAGTGGATAGACTATACAGATCATACAAATGGTTATTACTTCGCATTCCCTAATGCATATGTTCAACCACAGACCCTAATTTTTGGTAAAAACTATACAAAACTAGAAACACCATATAGTGATGTGGTTTTCAATTACGTTTACAAAAATGTTACAGTGATCTATCATACTTACTATGATTTTATAATATTCTATGCATATGTCTTTAACGGGACAAACCCTCAAGTTTGCCCACAATTTGAAATGCCCTTTAATTACGGGTATTTCCCTAAAAACCACAAATACGATGGGACTTACTACTTTTTTAATGGCTCATGGTTAATTCACAAAGAAGACATAACGTATAACTTTACTGCATACACATATGATTATTTAGGTATTTTCTACAGGCATTATACTGGTGCAATTATTGATTCAATTGCGGCTAGGGACTTAGTACAGCTTAACAGTTCAACATTCTGTTTAAACACAACGTTTGAACTACATTACAAGACTTTCCCACCACCTTCATGGATATTCCAACCTCTAACACCAGAACCGACTCAATACATTCAAGAATGGTATTATCTTCTAGAAAATCTCACAATTGCACATTTTCTAATGAAGGTCGCTACAACAGGACAAACAATGACCGTTAAACCGCTTTACTTATTCAAGTTAAATATAACAAATGTGAATAACATCAAGTTAATGCAAGTATTTAACGTGTCTAAAGAAGGGTATTATATGTTCTTCAGAGTATATTTCTTCAACAATTTAACACTTGCTTTTAACTACACAACATTCAAAATATTCTTATTAAACTTCACAAGTTATAATATAACAGTGAACGGTGAAACAATAGAAGTTAGAATGTACAACTTATCTAACCTAACCCGTGTTTTTGATACACCATTTAGCTGTTATACATCTGGTAACTATTCTGTCTGGAGTAACGGCTATATCTCATTGTGGTTTTTGGATAATAGTAAATTCTACAAGTTCCCTCAGGCAGTCCTTGATTATTATAAATTTGAATATTTTGCATTAGTGAGTGAGTTTTCAGGTAAAAACTTAATTGAGTTTCTAGAATTAGCAAGCTATAACCTCACATGGAATATTCTAGGTATGCAACGTTATAACTTCACTTTACAGAAATATGTTCCGTATACGGTAGGTATTGTTAATATTTCCTCAGCACCTTTATTCTACTTGAACTCAACATCTTATTTCAATGTATCTGGAGATTATACAGTGTATGTAATAGACCCAGCATATTCTGTACCCTTTGGTAATTGCTTTACATTTAACAATATCAACATTTACATCTATAATGGAAAAACGTTCCCAGAGCCCCAAGAAGAAATATCACTTTATCAGAGTTATTTTGTGCCAGAAATTGCTTGGGCTACAATAGCACCTTATCAGACGTATAATACTAAAATAATTTCTGTGTATCAAGCTTCAAGTTAATCTTTTTTTCCTTTCTTTCTTCTTTATTTAGAAAATTAAAATTGTAAAACATCATCGATGGAAAAAAAAAAGGGATAAGTTAATGAAGTTAAGAGAAAGTATAATCAGAACAATAGCAATAAGTATAACATATAGTATGATTGAGGCTTACTTTATCACACTGACTCATGGTGGTAACGTTATTTCACCATATCATTTTTTAGTACTTCTGATAGGGGTCATTACGGGATTTGATAGAAATTTAAGGATTTGGATAGCTAACATATTGATGTACTCAGTCCTAGAAGATGCTTTATATTGGTCGTTCAAACATCAACTCCCTTATCAGTGGGGGTCACAATATATAATAATAGACCATGTCCCCTTGTACTATATTCCTTATTCTATTATAGCAGTGTTATTATACAAGAAGGAATTTGAGAGAGAAAGTCACCAAAAGTGGAAAAAAAACTAGTAATATTTCTAAAAGTTGGATGTAATTAACACTATCAGAGATAAAAGCCTTACATATGAAAAGTTCTATCCGAATTTGGTCTAACCTCTTACCTTTTTTCCAACCCAGTAACCCTTTTATGTTTTAAAAAAAAAAAGAAAAATCGTGATGCAAACGGAGGAATGTATTGTTGTTAAAAACCAAGAAGGGTTTCTTGTAAATTCATGTACTGGTGAAGTAATAGAATTTGAGAACTATACTAATCAAGACTATTCTAACTTAGAGTATTATGAAAGGGTAAACCCTCCGAAGAAGATGAAGACTGAGCTCAAAGACATGAAAAAGGTTGTTTTAAATTACCTATTTTCGGTTATGTCTGATGAAGAGAAAGATAAGTTTTACAGGATTTTGAATGAAGTAGAGAAGCATAGAAAAGCCGATATTGCTCTATACCTAGCAATTTATGAATATATTATAACAAAAGAAGGAAAAGTTGTGAATAGGGATTATATTGAGTTCTTAAACATGAAAGGAGTAGGGAGGTATGCAATAAGACAGAAAAAGAAACTATTGAGAAATTTGATTAAGGAAGACCCAGTCATACATTACATAAACTCTCTTGACATGAAGGAAAGGGAAGAAGCACTAAAGGTTTACGAATTGTTAAAGAAGAAAAACTTACTTTATGGTAGAGCTGAGACTAGAAAGAAATTACTCTTAGAATACCTAAGAAATGAGGAGAAGAAAAAATCACTTTTAGAAGAACACTATATAGAGGAGTTAGTCAGATGGAATTTCAACTATATCACGGTCTTTTAAATCGCCTAACCTCCCTTTGAATATTGCCTCTATTATATCACTACTCATTCTGTATATCACAAATGCTTTTCCAGACTTAATATACTTCACATAATATGCATTTAGAACACTGAACAATTGTATTTCAGCTTCATTGTTCTTGGTGAATATTAATGCCCCAGACGGAAGCCTTTCCACACTATACCCTAGTTCTTCGGCTCTTTCCTTTAAGGTTTTCACACTCCTGACCTCCATTTTACCTTCTCCTCCTCAGTGAGTAACACGTTTATGAATGTTTTTACAGAACCAGACTTGAGAATCCCTTGTCCAGTTTGGCTCTTTAACACATAATCTATTTCTTCATCAGAAAGTCTTGCTAGCTCCTGAAGGTCTTTTATCGCCGTATCCTCCTGCTTAAGGATCAATTTAGTATCTGCCAACTGGAAGATGTCCCTACTGTATTCGTTTTTAGTATAATCACTTACCAACTGTGTTATTGTAACTATTCCAGTAGCTAGGTTTCTAGCAGTCTTGTAAATTTGTGCAATAATCCTTGCAATTGAAGGATAAATAAGTAGTAAATGGGATTCGTCAATTATTATTATCTTCCTCATTTCTCTTGGTAATTTGTTAATCTGTGCCCATGCAAGGAGAATTAACAAAGTTGCAGCTAACCTTTTATGTCTGTTATCATCAGTCTTGAGACCTAAAATAACAGTCCTTTTCTTTAATAGTTCGGTAGGTGTTTCTCCATAATATATCAGCTTGTCTGGGTTAGTAGTCATGTTCAACAAGTAAGCCTCTAAGTCTTCTAAATTTCTATTCCTAAGTTTTTGCTTTTCTAAACTACCAAGGTCATCCCTTACATCCTTTAGGAGTTCGGAAATTGATTTTGACTTTTCAATATAATTAGCCATTAACCCTCTTAACTTTCCTGGTATCTGGTAAAGGTCTACAAGGAAGTCCGTCACATCTCCGAGGTTAATCCCTCCTTCTCTAGCTAGAGTTATAGGGTCTAACCCCATTTCTTGCCCATACTCCCATACAATACTGAACACGTCCTTTTCATCTTGGAAAAACCTGTTAAAGTTTGCTAAAGGGTCAATGACAAAAATGTAAATGTTATCCTTGTATACTTTCTTAAGTCTATCAATTAGTAAGGCAGTTGTAGTAGTTTTCCCAGCACCAGTAGTACCAGAAATTATCCAATGTGGATTACTCCTCCCGTTTAACCTAGAGAATGGGTTAATTACTATTGGAGAACCAGTATCATCAACACCGAGGAATATCCCTCCTTCTTCTATTATGTTTGTTGCTGCGAGTGGGTATAATTTGGCTATTGAAATCGTTGAACTATAACGTTTGGAAAACCTTGCAGAGAATTCATATATTTCTTTTTGAAGAGACCTTGTATTAGGTGAATCAACTATTATCCCCGCCTCATTAAGTTGGGGAAGTAGTTCTTGTGTTATTACCTCAAGTTCCTGAGGGCTCTTTGCATGAAGGATATAGAAAACTTGAAACTCCAACGGTTCAGCACCGAACTCATCAAAGTCCTTCTTTAGTGTTGCTGCTTGTACACGTAGTGCCTCAAGTTCGGCTATTACATTTCCGAAACGACTAGCTTTCATTAACTTACTATCAATACTGCTTATATAGTTCCTAATTCTTTCTTTGCTTATTATTGAAAACTTAATTGCTACTTCTATAATTTCTGGTCTAACTTTTTTGAAAATTGGGACAGATAAAGCTGCTTCTAGAATTGCTGTTGAAAATGAATAAGCAATAAACCCTTTTGCAAAAGTCCCTTCAGTAGTAACAATGTAATTCCTACCTATTGCTTGGATTGAAGGTCTTTGAGGTTCATTTGTTGGGTCTAACACTTTAACTTCCTGTAATGATTTTAGGTAAGCTGATGTTGAAAAGATCTGGTACCTATTTCCTAAGGACTCAAAAATCTCAATTTTACGTTGTACATAAATCATGCCTTTCTTTGCATATGTTAGGAGGGATGCTAGGTTGAACAGTTCTTTTCTCCTTTCATCAATGTCAAGTAGGAAGTATGGTGTCGTGTTAAGTTTATACCAGTTATATTTTTCCTGTAGTTTTGGTTTCATCATTTGAGATGGCTTTTAAAAACACTCATTTCCGAGACAGTATGGAAAAGAGAAAAGCTACTTACATACTATTCTTGTTACTTGCAATACCAGCTTTAGCAGTACCAGTAGCTGCTGCAACCAGTCCAGTACAAAATTTTGCAAACAATTTATTACTAGTCATCCCACCAGTGTTGTTTATTCTAAGCCTCCTTGCACTAAGGAGTACTGATTATGAATACGCTTTCACATTACTACTTGCTGCAATGATAGTAACAGCCGCACTCGCTGCTTTTAATGGGAATGCTAAATCTTTTGCTTTATTGTACTATAATTTACAAGTTACAATTGTAGGACAAAGTTCAACAGTAGTAAATTCACCAGTCTATTATCATGTTGTTATAAGCTCTCCGCCATCAGGATGGAATGTACAAAATATAACATATTCTTGGCTTGTATACTATAACGGTTCTGTTCTAGTGTACAATTCTTCATCTAATTATATTAATAGTAACTACATTTCTAATGTCGGTTCTTCTCAGAGTTCTTTATCATTTACACCTACACAAACTGGTAGTTACCTAGTCTCATACAGTATAGTAGAATTCGCTGATGTTTCAGGTTATCCAGGTATTGCGTCAGGTGGAGCTGGAATGTCATTACAAGTACAACCACCACCTTCACCAATAGGTTGGATCCCAGCGTCAATAAAATCTGCTATAACAAGTTTAGTGTCGGATTTACTCGGTTCAATAAGCTCATTTTTCACACTTATAGGACAGTTTATTTTCGGTGTGATAAGTTGGGCATTAACAATGCCCGTTATTAGTGGTGGATGCCTAGAAGGAGTTGTGGGTAATATTTATAATGAACTCATAAAAACTTCTTTAAGCTTATCATTGCTATTTATAGCTGGCAGTGTAACATACAATGCTTTAAAGTCTAATTATACAGACCTAATTGATATAGCCAGTGACCTCTTCTATAAGATAGGTGTATGGTTACTCTTCACTTTTGGTGGTCTAGAAATATATAATTATGCAGCATCATTCATAAATAGCCTAATTTATGAGATAATAACTCCATATTTGTCCTTACTAACTGCAGAATTTATAGATGGAATAGATTTATTTTGGGGTTTAGCACTTTTAGTTAATTTTATCCCCCTTGGTTTCGGAGGAAGTTTGACTAATATAGCAAGTGACTTAATTTCAGCATTATTTTTCTTTGGGATGTTTAGTATTATCAGGTTTTTCTTAATAGTTGCCATAGTAGCATTAATCCCCCTTTTAGCTACATTATGGCTTTTTGAGTGGACTAAAAGGATTGCCAACATGTTAGTAGATGTTTTAATAGGTCTTGCAATAGCAGGGTTATTGAATACTATAATTATAGCATTACTTATAGCATCGGCTGCATCTCTTCTTTTCATCTTGTTACCATTTATTGCCGACTTAGGGACTATAATTTCGGTTGCTGTATCTTTAGTCTCACTAAGACCACACGAAAGTTTAGGCTTTTCACCAAGAAGGTCTAATAACCAGTCTCAGTCTAACCAGAGTCAACAAACACCGTCTCAACCATCATCACCACCTCCTCCACCGCCAACTTCTCCTCCACCACAGAAACCGTCTCCGATAACTTATATATAAAAAAGAAAGAATGTATAAGAAGGAGAAACATATTAAAAATGATAGCTTTTTTTCTTACTTTCCTCTTTAATATATCTATCAAATATTGGTATTAAACGATATGGGTTTATCACATGTGTAAGAACTATGGATGAACCGTCTTTCTTAACAAACTGGACAGTACCGAGTTTCATTATCCCAGTGGTCGCATACTCTGGGTCTATCTTTCTCCATGCTATATACCTTGCTAAATCAAACGGTATTTTTGTTGTGGGAGCTATTGTAGTCCCTACACTTCTAACATTCTGATCAACTTCAGTTATTGAAAGTATTTTATACTCCTCAACCTCATTCCATCTTAATAAGTAAGGTTTACCATCTACATTATAATAAAGTCCTTTTTCATCATAATATATGTCCTTAAACCCTGGTGGTCTTGCTACTATATTCTCCATGTGTTTATAAGGATAATAAGCCGCATATGCCCCTCCTAACGCTATTGTCAAAAATACCATTGCCCATAATGGTTGCCCAATAGACAAAGCACCTATGAATAAGAACAGACCCGCAAATATAGAAGAGATTCCTGTTGCTTGTAATAAAGCTCCTTCTAATCTTGAAATTTCATTACCCATAATAATTCTTTATCTTCCATACCTATAAATTTTTCGGTGTGAATTCGGTATTTTCCACAGGTGCAATTGTTTTGCAAAACGTTTGTACAAAAATTATGCACTTGTTAATTTTTACAAATGCAAAAAATTATTAAACCTTAAACGCACTATTTATCATATGTACATCATACAGGCAGAGAAAAAGGAAGCCGAAAAATTACTAAAGATAGCAAGAAAAAATAAGGACTTAAAGTTGATAAAAGTAATTCTTGTTACAGATAACAAAAAACTTGTTGCGGCAATCAAACGGCACCATAATGTCATTGTCTTGAAACAAGACTTGTTACTCTAATAGCAATTAATGCAGTCAAGATACCAGCGATTATAGTTAAACCGAATAATGCTGCAAAATTAATTTTTACCGCATAAAGTTCTATGTCAATACCGTATAAAACTACAGATAATGCTAATGTAAATATCGATATCTGTCCTAAATCTTTTTTATATTTCCTAAGGTCAATATTCAATGTCTTTTTCTCTTTTGGCTTCTTTGCCCCTTTTTGTCCAGTTACTAGAAAGTCTTGAAAGAAAGACAAGAATTGATAATAGAACGGAACACTTTTCTCATTGTAAAATAACACATAAAACGCAAACATTAAGGGTATTGCAGCATATATTATTTCTCCTTTTAGGAATAAGACCATTCCGATTATTATACTGGGGAATATTACCAGTAACTCTTTCATATTTACACTCCTGATCAGTAATGGGAAACTCTTTTCATCTGCACTTGAGATAGTCTTTATGTATCCGAATTCAAGTCTCCTTGCTCTCATAAGGTAAGAGGGTTTTAAAAAATAACTTTAACAAATGAATATGTCAGACCTTAAGAAAAAACTAATCAAAGTCTTCACTAACACAACCCAGAAGTTCAGAAAAGGTGACAATGAGAAAGGGTTTATCGGAGCTGGAATCGGTGCAGTCTTAATTGCTTTAGGTTCAACTGGTTACGTAGGACACACAATAGGTGGTTTAGTAACTTCATTAACATCAACTAACAGTACAACAACTGGAGCAAACGGTGGAGCTGGCGGAACGCCCACTGCAGTAAGCGGGATAATTGGTTTTGTTAATGACGTTATCACACTAATAGGAGTAATAACATTAATAGTAGGTATATTGGAGTATAGAAGGTTAAGAAAACAAATCTTTAAGTAATAATTTGACCAAACTATACTTTTTTTCATAATACTCCTCTTTTTCTCTTACCCAGTCTGGTGGATGTGAATCAAGTATCCAATCCTTCAACCTTTCAATCCTTGATTCTGGTCTTTTAACATTACTCATATACCTTATATTATAATTAACGAATGCATAAAGATCAGCATCTCTCTCCATTTTCCACAAAAGAAACTTTCCTATAAAAACTGCTGGAATTGCTATCAAAGTATTTAGAGGCAACAAAGAAGCTACAATGATTAAGTAGACATATAAGTAATTAAACTGTTTAGTATGCCCTTCCTCATGCCTCAAAACCTCTTCATTTATCTTATTAGAGAGAAAAATTACAGTGTTTCTGAACAACAATGAATTAAGTGCTAATGCGTTTTCTTCATTAACGTCTAAAACCCTTATACCAACATTCCCCTCCTTTCTCACCTTCCTACTCTTGTAATAAAGATAAGCATGAGATAACTCATAAAACCCTATCACCATTAATATGTTTAATAGAGAAAACTCCCAATCCATGACCTAAATCGTTTTTTAAAAAAAACTTTCAATGATATGAGGACAAAACCCATCTCGTTACCGACAAAAATCGTATTCCTATTATTACTCCTTGTAGTAACTGCTACTGTAGTGACTACAGCTACTGTAGTAACAACAAACTCAACAACTACTAACTCAGTACAAATAATCCAGAATATCCCAGCTCCTCCTTCAAATTTCTTTCAAGAAATATTAAACTATATATTAAAGGGATATAACTGGTTAGTAGGTTTTATACAGAATATGTTACAATCAACTTTGTTAAAACAAAACCCAGAATTTGCAAAAACATATGCTAATATTATAGCATGGCTAGTATCCCTCACCTC
>Ga0208313_100254_pt1 | contig 15367 bp, 2 predicted proteins | sample OSP_15_2_FD_187142 | JGI IMG/M metagenome (GOLD analysis project Ga0208313, IMG submission 187142) | Extremophilic microbial mat communities from Yellowstone National Park, USA - OSPB_Slides-mat_host_7_15 (SPAdes) (version 2) | ecosystem: Environmental > Aquatic > Thermal springs > Hot (42-90C) >... | reverse complement strand
AAGACTCTTTCTGCAGGCAGAGTTCAAACTCCTGTACTTGGTTTTATAGTAGAAAGAACAGAACAGAACAAGAAAAAAATCTACTCAATTCAGCTAGCAGCTCCAGATCTAGATGGGTTGGTATTTGGACCGTTTAAATGCAAAAGAAGGGTTTTCAAATGGTTGAAATATAATCAAAAGGTAATAATTCGAAAGTTAAACGAAGAAAAAATAGAAGAATATCCTGATCCTCCATTTAATACTGCTGAGCTACTTTCTTTTGCTTCTAAAAAATTTAAAATGAGTCCTGAAGAAGTGATGAGAATCGCTCAAAGGTTATTCGAAATTGGTTTAATAACTTACCATCGAACTGATAGTGTGCGTGTTAGCGATGAGGGTTTAAGAGTAGCTAAGGAATACATATGTGTCAAATTCGATGAAAATCATTTTAAACCTAGGCGTTGGTCTGATAAAAATGAAGAATCTGCTCATGAATGTATAAGACCGACAAAACCTATAGATGCAGAGAGTTTGAGAGAACTAATAAATAAGAATGAAGAAAAATCGTACGAACTACTAAATGAAAATGATATTGTTCTATACGATATTATATTTAAAAGATTTATTGCCAGCCAAATGATTTCAAGAGAATCATTTCAAATAGAAATTGAAATAAACATACCTGTTAAATATGAAGGCTTTAAGCCTTTTACGAAGAGATATCTAAAAAATATAATTAATCAAGGTTTCAGGAAAATAGATGGTTTAGGCGGTGAACCATTGTATCCACATGATAAAACCATTTTTAACATTCCTGAAGGGGAGGTCAAGGTAGAAGTCATTAATATTAAACAGATTGGAGAGCAGCCATTATACACGTACTCGGATATAATAGAATTAATGAAAGAAACAGGTATTGGAAGACCATCTACTTTTGCCTCAACACTTTCTACTTTATTAAAGAGGGGATATGTTTTTGAAATCAAAAATTATAAGGGTAAACTTGCCGCAACAAAGCTTGGAAAAGGGGTGCTCAATTTTTTAAAAGAAAATTATTATGCCTATATAAGTGTAGATACAACTAGGAAGTTAGAAAATAATATTGATTTAATAGAGAAAGGTGAAGCAAATTATATAGAAATTTTAAAAGAGTTATATGAAAAAATGCTCAAAATCAATTAAATACGATTAATTGCGTAAATACCATTCAGCTAACTTAAACTCAGAAAATGATTTAAAGATATGCCGTCTGCTTATTATCACCCAAATTACCTTTCATCCATTGAAAAAGTTACCAATACTAATACCAACCACTTTTACAGGTAATGTATCAAGAAGCACGCTCGGACATGGAAATGGCAAATATTTGTTTTAGACACTTAAGAATTTTTGTTCAAACTTTATTGAAATATTATATTTCCTTATGGAAGACCTGTTGAAAATAATTGAGAATAAAAACGAATTTTACAAAGAGAAATTAAAGAAAGAAGAAGGCTATAAAGATAGACTATAATGTTTTGCTGATACCTGCATTGAAATATGGGGATCATAACTCAAATTAAAGGAGGATTAACATATATCGAGGATGCGGTTAGATACGTTAAATTATTATTCATTGCATCACAAAAGGGAGAGTATCCGAAAGAATAGAACTTTTGAATCTTAGCTCACGAAGATATCTTCTTTTAAGAGAAACTGAAAATACTAGCGAAGCTAGTTTAAGTTTATTTGTAAGCGATTTAGCAAGAACTCTTGTCGAGAAAATTTCATATAAATAGTGAATTTTTAAATATTATCAAATAACTTAATATACCTCTATTAATGTTGAATTGCTTAGAGCTATTTTCATATGTTGAAACTATACTTCTCACGATCATGTTAGAGAGTATATCTGATGAATGTTGTTCTTTTATCTATACCAAATATGTGCAGTTCAAAACGTTTATATTTAGCAAACTTTACTAAGTAGTTGGTGCGGTTATGGGTCATGTTTACATGACTGCAAAAGTAGAGAACCCAATAGAGGGTATATCGAATGAATATAGATTTCTGGTTGATACGGGTGCCAGCTACATGGTTTTAAGGAGTGTGGAATTTGGTGAGTTAAAGCTGAAGCCTATTGGTACAGTTAAGTTCACACTAGCAGATGGAAAAATAATGGAAGCACCAATAGCACCTGTGAAAGTGTATGCTATGGGTAGAGAAGCAATGGTATTCGTAGCGTGAATGGAATCGCCAATGCCTCTATTCGGAGCATTTACGCTAGAGGCCCAAGGATTAGCTGTAGATACCAGTACTGGAGAGGTAAAACCATCTAGACCTGCAGCATTATTGCTTTAGCCGCAGAAAGCAACAAGCTTGAAAACTCAAGCAATATGATTCAAAAGTATTTTAGGATTAAGATGTACCGCACTAGACCTCCACTTGCAATAATCACGTCATACACTTTACACTAAGGCAAATAATTCCTTAATGTTCCACTTTATATAATCCCAGAATTCATCAAGTCTATTTGTGTTTTTTCTAGTAATACTTAAACACTAAGGAGAGGATTGAAAGTTCTTATTGACTCCCTTTTTCTTTAACCATTCTAAACATCTTAAACTCAGAAGAGGATTGAAAGTTTTTTGGTTTTTCGTTTAGGATCTATTTGTTTATCTTCTTAAACTCAGAAGAGGATTGAAAGGCTAACAGATACCTTAAGAATTCGTCCAGCTGTAATTGGCTTAAACTCAGAAGAGGATTGAAAGTCAAGTTCAAACAATTCCAACTCCTATAGCTCTAAATCCCTTAAACTCAGAAGAGGATTGAAAGAAGAATCGAGCGGAATCTGGATATGACTCCAATTACTTCTTAAACTCAGAAGAGGATTGAAAGCAGGATACATAGCAATCTAGAGTCTTTGACTTTCTAGGTCTTAAACTCAGAAGAGGATTGAAAGTAAAGTGAAGCTGAAAACATTCTTTACACATTCTAATGACTTAAACTCAGAAGAGGATTGAAAGCGCCAGCTAGTATTCCACAAATTCCAATCTTTCGTAAACCTTAAACTCAGAAGAGGATTGAAAGATGGGCCAGTTGTGATTACTCTAAAGGGTGAGGCTCTTAAACTCAGAAGAGGATTGAAAGAGTACAAAAGATATCTGAATCCGTTTCTTCAATTCCTCTTAAACTCAGAAGAGGATTGAAAGTTTTTCTAATTATCAATTCTTTTCCTTTGTCAAAAACCTTAAACTCAGAAGAGGATTGAAAGCGCCATGGCTTGCTGGTAAAAAAGTTGGATGGAAATCAGCTTAAACTCAGAAGAGGATTGAAAGTAATTAAATAATTTTTTTTCACTTTCGGTCATCCCTTTTTCTTAAACTCAGAAGAGGATTGAAAGTGAATTTCATCCATAAGATTCTCTTCAATCCATTGTATACCTTAAACTCAGAAGAGGATTGAAAGGGTGGTAATCCGCCTGTTACAGATGGAACTCTACTTATTCTTAAACTCAGAAGAGGATTGAAAGTGAGGCAACCTATTGTAAAGCTCAACCATGATAGGCTCTTAAACTCAGAAGAGGATTGAAAGTTGCAAACTTCTCCTTCATTTAGTTTACAGTTTTGGCACACTTAAACTCAGAAGAGGATTGAAAGACACAAACAGCATATGTAGTATTTGACAAAAATCTCAAGCCTTAAACTCAGAAGAGGATTGAAAGTTAAAATCGTTAAGATAGCTACTAACAAAGCTATTCTTAAACTCAGAAGAGGATTGAAAGCTTAACTTTTTGCTTATTTTGAGATACCCGTTTGGTACTTAAACTCAGAAGAGGATTGAAAGTTCTGGTTTGGAGGTAGACTTATTGTTACGGTCTGAGACTTAAACTCAGAAGAGGATTGAAAGTGCTTTATTTTCACCCTCTTCAACTTCTTGTTTCTTCACTTAAACTCAGAAGAGGATTGAAAGATAGTAGCACGTATTATGGCCAAACGTTAGTAACAGGCCCTTAAACTCAGAAGAGGATTGAAAGAGCAAAAGCTCACCTTCGCCCTCAAAAGGCAACTCTTCCTTAAACTCAGAAGAGGATTGAAAGGTAAGAACCCCTTTCGTAGTTGGAAAAATTGTTATTTTCCTTAAACTCAGAAGAGGATTGAAAGTTTGGTTCAATAGGTTTATCAAGCATATGCTTTAACTTAAACTCAGAAGAGGATTGAAAGATATATTGAGAAATCTTATACTTATCCAAAAGGAGATAGCTTAAACTCAGAAGAGGATTGAAAGAATTTAACGCAATATCAAAATGTGTTTGGTATATTACCCTTAAACTCAGAAGAGGATTGAAAGTGTTGCCAATAAATATCAATGAAAACAATTTCTAGTTGCCTTAAACTCAGAAGAGGATTGAAAGATCCTTCAACTGATACGATAGACAAAGGCAGGCATTCTTAAACTCAGAAGAGGATTGAAAGCAGCTGGTACAATTAATATCGCAGTCCCTGTATAATCACTTAAACTCAGAAGAGGATTGAAAGTGGTTTAAGCTTTGGCTTAGGGCAAATTGTAGGATTGCAGCTTAAACTCAGAAGAGGATTGAAAGTCCCTTCCTATAAATGTTCCTGCTAATTCTCTTTCTACTTAAACTCAGAAGAGGATTGAAAGTTGTAAAACATAAGCTGGCCATTTATGTAAGAAGCAGTTCCCTTAAACTCAGAAGAGGATTGAAAGTACCAGTAACATCTTCCGCTAGTAACACATGAGGAGTACTTAAACTCAGAAGAGGATTGAAAGTACTCCTGCACCTACTAAAGCGTTAAGAATTGTATCCTCCTTAAACTCAGAAGAGGATTGAAAGTTTTTTTCTTTGGATCAGGATCCAATCTAACAGCTCTTCTTAAACTCAGAAGAGGATTGAAAGAGATCCTTGCTTAGTTCAACTCCAACACTGAGTGCTACTTACTTAAACTCAGAAGAGGATTGAAAGGCCTTAATTTCCCATACCCAATAGTCATATTGATCTACCCCTTAAACTCAGAAGAGGATTGAAAGAAAATATCTACCGAGTAATACTTTATTCTATCACTCTGCTTAAACTCAGAAGAGGATTGAAAGCAAAAAGGAAAAGAGGATTTATAGAACCTGCGTTAACTTCTTAAACTCAGAAGAGGATTGAAAGTGCTAAGCAACCAGCTGAACCAGCTAAGGCACCTTTGCTTAAACTCAGAAGAGGATTGAAAGGCTTCGTTGACCAATTGTTCTATTCGTTCACTTAACCTTAAACTCAGAAGAGGATTGAAAGAATAAAGACATTTAAGGATTTAGAGGGCAAAAATGTTATCTTAAACTCAGAAGAGGATTGAAAGAGTAACGCAAAGCTTAAATGCAATTATTAATTTGCTTCAACTTAAACTCAGAAGAGGATTGAAAGTTTTTAAACAACTGTATTTTTAATTTTTGCAGCTTGCTTAAACTCAGAAGAGGATTGAAAGACTAGCAACATAACCAATTAATGGAGGCAAATAGAATCTTAAACTCAGAAGAGGATTGAAAGAAGAGATGAGATTCTCCTTTGAAACGGAATACATTTCCTTAAACTCAGAAGAGGATTGAAAGGTTGTTATGATCGTCATTTGATTTGTCTCAATCTTTTTATCTTAAACTCAGAAGAGGATTGAAAGTTATATAGCTAGAACGTATTCTTGAGCGTGGTATAACAGCTTAAACTCAGAAGAGGATTGAAAGATAATTCTTCTAATTCCTTATCTGAAAGTTTAAGTTCACCTTAAACTCAGAAGAGGATTGAAAGCAAATTATAAAGTTTATGCTAGTGGTGATTATGACTTGTACTTAAACTCAGAAGAGGATTGAAAGAGCTGCAATAATTCCTCAGGTTTTGCAATCAAGCTTGAATTCTTAAACTCAGAAGAGGATTGAAAGAGGATCATACGGCGCAAAATATTTCACACATTTCTCTTTCTTAAACTCAGAAGAGGATTGAAAGGAGATTCTGTTTACTGGAATTTCAACGCCGAGTAGCTCTTAAACTCAGAAGAGGATTGAAAGTTAGAAAATATAGAAGAGAACATTAACGACTTCAAACTTAAACTCAGAAGAGGATTGAAAGTCCTTAATTGATGAGGAAAAACCTAGTGCCAATCCGAACTTAAACTCAGAAGAGGATTGAAAGGTATTTAAAAGGAGTAATTGAAGGATATCAAAAGAGCTTAAACTCAGAAGAGGATTGAAAGTTTATTCCTCTTATTATTTCTTCGGCCATAAGAAAAAACTTAAACTCAGAAGAGGATTGAAAGTTATGCCAAAATTGCTTATACAATTTACTTTTAAGCCTTAAACTCAGAAGAGGATTGAAAGCCTTCAACTATTTGTTTTTGGGTTTCCATATGAAAATAACTTAAACTCAGAAGAGGATTGAAAGTTTTCATCTGTATTTGTATGGAAAATAAAGCTAGAACCTTAAACTCAGAAGAGGATTGAAAGATAGATGCTCATGTATGTCATATTTGTCATTCATGTCACTTAAACTCAGAAGAGGATTGAAAGTTCAATTGCTGTAGCAATTGGATTTTCTACGAAGTCTTCCCCTTAAACTCAGAAGAGGATTGAAAGTCAACTTCGCATCCTTAGCTACTTGCTTGACAATGTATTCTTAAACTCAGAAGAGGATTGAAAGTATTTCTTCTGCACTAACATATTCCTTTTTTTTCATCCTTAAACTCAGAAGAGGATTGAAAGAGGACATAATTACAAGCCCAATACTTGGTCAATTAGTAAGTCTTAAACTCAGAAGAGGATTGAAAGTTTCTACCTTTTATTATACATGCAAAATTAGTTACAATCTTAAACTCAGAAGAGGATTGAAAGAATATAGTTGATAAACCATGCAATGCTAGTACACAACTACTTAAACTCAGAAGAGGATTGAAAGAATTGATAAACTACTAACTGACATAGCACCGTATTGCATCTTAAACTCAGAAGAGGATTGAAAGAATGGAATAAAGGATTTGTGGATGTAGAAGCAATAACTTAAACTCAGAAGAGGATTGAAAGGTATTGCTCCAACATGTCCAGGTTACTCACTATTCTTAAACTCAGAAGAGGATTGAAAGTTAATTTTTGTATTTCTTCTTCAACACTCATTTTACTATCTTAAACTCAGAAGAGGATTGAAAGTAAGCGGGCCATGGGCTATATGCTCATGGCAGGGGCCTTAAACTCAGAAGAGGATTGAAAGTGGAACAACAGGGTTCTAAGGGTTGACGCTTCAACACTTTCTTAAACTCAGAAGAGGATTGAAAGTTTCTTGCTAGATTGTATTAATCCTCTTTTTAATGCTAAGCTTAAACTCAGAAGAGGATTGAAAGACTTCGCAATCTTCACACATACAATTTCCTAATGTTAAACCTTAAACTCAGAAGAGGATTGAAAGTGAAATCTATAAGCAAAATGCTTGCAAGCTTTCATGGTTCTTAAACTCAGAAGAGGATTGAAAGAGGTATTGCAGGATAGTTTATAGGTTCATTCTTTCCCTTAAACTCAGAAGAGGATTGAAAGAGCTTAATTACGACTTTTCCTTCACTGAGCCACTGTCTTAAACTCAGAAGAGGATTGAAAGTTGAAGGGAGTGATTGAACCATGAGAGCCTGCAAACATCTTAAACTCAGAAGAGGATTGAAAGGCTTCTTTTACGTTTTGTCTTATTTTTTCTGCAAATTCTTAAACTCAGAAGAGGATTGAAAGTATATCTCGTTTATACAGCTCTTCGAATCTAAAAGCTTAAACTCAGAAGAGGATTGAAAGTTCAACATGCCTAAAATGGAGTTGCAAATAGGCAATCTTAAACTCAGAAGAGGATTGAAAGAGGCGAAAAAGAGCAGCCATACTATTGGAAACATAATCACTTAAACTCAGAAGAGGATTGAAAGTAGACCAGGGAGTATATTCCCAAAAATAAAATTACTTAAACTCAGAAGAGGATTGAAAGATAGCAAAAATGATAACAATAATGGGGGGAAATCCAATACTTAAACTCAGAAGAGGATTGAAAGTTAATTTTTGTATTTCTTCTTCAACACTCATTTTACTATCTTAAACTCAGAAGAGGATTGAAAGGTAGTAATTTGTGCATAGCTAATAAAATTATAGTTTAATCTTAAACTCAGAAGAGGATTGAAAGTTGGTAATAAACTCACTATACTGTTAACATCAACATTTCTTAAACTCAGAAGAGGATTGAAAGTAATCGCTTCAACATCTACAAAACCCTTTGACCATTCAAACTTAAACTCAGAAGAGGATTGAAAGACAATGTCACTTATTGACCGCAAAATGTAGTTTTTCTTAAACTCAGAAGAGGATTGAAAGTTTCTTTGATGATTATGAAGTTCTAAATACAAGAGGCTTAAACTCAGAAGAGGATTGAAAGGAAATAGATGATCAAAATTATGATAAGTTTAGTACCGCTTAAACTCAGAAGAGGATTGAAAGTATATATATTCATATACAACAATCAAAAACATGTAGAAACCTTAAACTCAGAAGAGGATTGAAAGGAGCTGTTTCAAAAAACACTCAACCTGTCTGTCGCTTCACCTTAAACTCAGAAGAGGATTGAAAGTCATAAGTGATTACTGGATAGTATGCTGGTTTTCCACTTAAACTCAGAAGAGGATTGAAAGATATATTTTTGCTCGCTCATTTCCCCCTCTTGCTGTATCCTTAAACTCAGAAGAGGATTGAAAGTTATATGCATCGTGCAGTACTCTTCTTACTTCTTCTAACTTAAACTCAGAAGAGGATTGAAAGTTGAAGACGGTGATGTTTTTCACGGAGGCAATTATCACTTAAACTCAGAAGAGGATTGAAAGTTGTAGTTTGCTCAAGTGTCTGAGCCATTAAATAACTTAAACTCAGAAGAGGATTGAAAGTCTACTTTAAAACCAGGATATAATAGTATATCAAGCTCACTTAAACTCAGAAGAGGATTGAAAGATACCTTTTAGTAGTAACTTCTTTAATGATTCCTCACTTAAACTCAGAAGAGGATTGAAAGAGCCCTAGCCTTTCTTCCTCTTGCTCTATGTCTCCTTCTCTTAAACTCAGAAGAGGATTGAAAGAATCTGAGGAAGCTAAGAAGAACATGATGGAAAAAGTGACTTAAACTCAGAAGAGGATTGAAAGTTCATTTAGTTTGCAATTGCTACACATTATTCTTTAGGCTTAAACTCAGAAGAGGATTGAAAGAGCATGTTTTTCTTTGCTTCCTCACTTTTTTGTCCTCTTAAACTCAGAAGAGGATTGAAAGAGGAAATTATGACCTGTATATTGAATTTGATGCATCTTCCTTAAACTCAGAAGAGGATTGAAAGAAAATCATTCCCAAAAGGATCCTGTAAATTTATTTTACTTAAACTCAGAAGAGGATTGAAAGTGCTAATCCGACATTAGAAAAGGGATTTGAAGTCACTTAAACTCAGAAGAGGATTGAAAGTATTAAAGCAAATTCCCAAGTGCCAGGAGTTATTTGGCCCTTAAACTCAGAAGAGGATTGAAAGAATGAAATAAAGAGATATTTAGCTGAGGCAGACATTGACTTAAACTCAGAAGAGGATTGAAAGTTAATCGTATCAGGAGAAACAAGAGAACCTGAAATGTCTCTTAAACTCAGAAGAGGATTGAAAGATGTCATCTAATAAAATCATAACCATTGGTTTAACCCTTAAACTCAGAAGAGGATTGAAAGGAGCTATAACTTGGATAATTATATCGACTCTTTTATAGCTTAAACTCAGAAGAGGATTGAAAGATCCGTAAAAGAAAAACCATCTAAAGCTGTTATGTTTTCCTTAAACTCAGAAGAGGATTGAAAGTGCTAATTCTCTTTCTAACTTACGAACACTCTTTATACCCTTAAACTCAGAAGAGGATTGAAAGTGCTCGTAATACTCTGGCTCCTTGAATTCAACCTCGAGCTTAAACTCAGAAGAGGATTGAAAGGTCTTGAAACAGGTATATTCAGCTCCTTTGCAACCTTCCTTAACTTAAACTCAGAAGAGGATTGAAAGACAAAAGGATTATGCCAATGAACAATTGCACCAAATCTTAAACTCAGAAGAGGATTGAAAGTCTTCGTTAAAATCGTTAAGATAGCCTGATACTATGCTTAAACTCAGAAGAGGATTGAAAGTAGGTGTCCACCTAAACTTCTTCCATTTGTAAAACTTCTTAAACTCAGAAGAGGATTGAAAGAATCACCTTTTTCGGTTCAACAATTCCAAATATTACCTTAAACTCAGAAGAGGATTGAAAGTTCAATAAGTTAATGTAATGCGGTAAGTATGCATTATTTACTTAAACTCAGAAGAGGATTGAAAGTGCATAAGGTTTTAAACCCTGACGCTTAAAACACGCTTAACTTAAACTCAGAAGAGGATTGAAAGTACACTAGTTGATGGCATTGAATCAGTTATAGGACTCTTAAACTCAGAAGAGGATTGAAAGATTATCCTTTACATCCCAAAAGAATTGCTTGAGTGGTCTTAAACTCAGAAGAGGATTGAAAGCTATAATTGCGGGCTTTATACCATATTGGGCTTTAGTCTTAAACTCAGAAGAGGATTGAAAGATCATTATCCACTTTATATTCCACTTTTGCTTTTTAGCTTAAACTCAGAAGAGGATTGAAAGAGGATGGCTCAGTTATGTTTAGTATTGCAAAGCTATCTCCTTAAACTCAGAAGAGGATTGAAAGAATATTATTAGATTATGGTTGAAACTTCGGCATTAAAACCTTAAACTCAGAAGAGGATTGAAAGAGTAAATAGGGTTACAGTATTTCTTGAGCCTGGAGACGCTTAAACTCAGAAGAGGATTGAAAGAATATGCATAAATTACTTTCTCTATGAAATACCCCTTTGCTTAAACTCAGAAGAGGATTGAAAGTGTTTATTATTTCAGCACTCGCTAGATTCTTTATTCTGCTTAAACTCAGAAGAGGATTGAAAGTTCCTTCATAAAATAAGCCATATGTTTGCTCAACCTCAGCTTAAACTCAGAAGAGGATTGAAAGTTCATACACTAATATTTTTAGTGAAAATAATAATAACTTAAACTCAGAAGAGGATTGAAAGTTTAAACCATACCACCATTTATAATCAAAAAGAATATCTGCTTAAACTCAGAAGAGGATTGAAAGCTATATTAAAAATCCTTTACATATCTTAACCGGTAGTCTTAAACTCAGAAGAGGATTGAAAGTTTTTTAGTTCTTCAATATCATCCTCTAATTGTATCCTTAAACTCAGAAGAGGATTGAAAGCAGTTAATACTATTATTAGTCTGATTGTAATATCAATGCCTTAAACTCAGAAGAGGATTGAAAGATAAGTTGCTTTAAGTGATCTTCACATAGTTGTGGCTTAAACTCAGAAGAGGATTGAAAGGATGCAGAAGTTGCAAGACAAGCATGGTTAATTTATCTTAAACTCAGAAGAGGATTGAAAGCAAGAATCTTGAGGAGGAATTCTTTCTACCCGATAAGCTTAAACTCAGAAGAGGATTGAAAGTTATTAATAATTTTATTGTATATTTCACGTAGTTTTCTTCTCTTAAACTCAGAAGAGGATTGAAAGAGCTGATATCTAAGTTTAAGATTTGTAAGCTGGTCTTCCTTAAACTCAGAAGAGGATTGAAAGGGAATGGTTATTTAATTTGGGTAAGTTCGGTTCTTACGCTTAAACTCAGAAGAGGATTGAAAGACAAACATGTATAGATTTCCTCTAAATTCCGAGAATCGCTTAAACTCAGAAGAGGATTGAAAGAATGAGCGTAGTAGCCTATAGCAGGGAGTTAGGACATCAACTTAAACTCAGAAGAGGATTGAAAGAAGCTTACCGATTCCATAAAACCAATTGCTACAGCAACTTAAACTCAGAAGAGGATTGAAAGGGAGAAACACTATGCAACTTATCCAAATAAGCAAGTTCGCTCTTAAACTCAGAAGAGGATTGAAAGTAAAACTATTTGGCAATATATTTCCGTTATTATTATCTTAAACTCAGAAGAGGATTGAAAGCCTTGTGCGTTATGATAATTTTTTGCTTCATGATATGCTCTTAAACTCAGAAGAGGATTGAAAGTCAACATCTTCATTCCAGTATACTAATGTGCTTTTGTATTCTTAAACTCAGAAGAGGATTGAAAGTTTGGTTTCAAAGCTGGAAGAATATACTTTACAAACTTAAACTCAGAAGAGGATTGAAAGAAATCTGTCCATGCAATATAGTTCAAGAACGGTAATTTACTTAAACTCAGAAGAGGATTGAAAGAGAATGCTGATGCATTAAGCAAATACAACCAATCTCTCGCCTTAAACTCAGAAGAGGATTGAAAGTATTTCAAAAAACGTCATACCAAACACTAGATCAGCTTATCTTAAACTCAGAAGAGGATTGAAAGTGGTTTGTAAATTCAGCCCAGCAATAATAGCAAGGCCCTTAAACTCAGAAGAGGATTGAAAGCGTTTTTCAAGAATGTTTTATACTTGTTTAATAGTTTCTTAAACTCAGAAGAGGATTGAAAGTCTTTGGAACATAATCTGTTTGTGTTGGTGAAACATGATAAACTTAAACTCAGAAGAGGATTGAAAGACATTAAGCAATTGAGATAATAATTTTGCTGTGGACTCTTAAACTCAGAAGAGGATTGAAAGTTAAGCTTACGCTAAGTTTTTGAACCGGGGTAGGTGCTTAAACTCAGAAGAGGATTGAAAGTATGAAAAATTGCTTCGTAGGGCAAAGGAAAGGTGGAGCTTAAACTCAGAAGAGGATTGAAAGATGGCGAAAACATGATAAAGATTCATAAACCTAGGTTTCTTAAACTCAGAAGAGGATTGAAAGAAAAGATATTACCTTTATTAGAACAATACTACAACGACACTTAAACTCAGAAGAGGATTGAAAGGTTATGTTCATTTAAAGTTAATTATAAAAAAGCTACTTAAACTCAGAAGAGGATTGAAAGGAGCCTAAAAAGTTAGATGTGGATAAAGAGACTGTGACTTAAACTCAGAAGAGGATTGAAAGACCTACTATTATCGCTAAACCACTTACAACATTTATCATCTTAAACTCAGAAGAGGATTGAAAGTTCTCTTCCTCTCTTACGCCAATGAGAGCTTTAATATACTTAAACTCAGAAGAGGATTGAAAGTTGTTCTAAGGCAAAACGGTATATTTGTAAGTGATAGACTTAAACTCAGAAGAGGATTGAAAGAAACTATAAAATGCATTTACGTTTTTGCTTATGTTTTTTCTTAAACTCAGAAGAGGATTGAAAGATTACTAATACCGCATAATAATTAATGTCTATTAACTCTCTTAAACTCAGAAGAGGATTGAAAGACCTGCTGCGACAAGTATAATGGCTAAAATTTTTTTGTCTTAAACTCAGAAGAGGATTGAAAGAGACGCAAGATATGTTATTCTTCCAGCTCTTATTGCACTTAAACTCAGAAGAGGATTGAAAGATGTCTTTCAAGTATCATTCTATGTATTCTTGTCTTTGTCTTAAACTCAGAAGAGGATTGAAAGTTCTTCTGGGCTAGCTAACGTTAAATACCTTTTCTTTTTCTTAAACTCAGAAGAGGATTGAAAGCTAATTTTTGCGGTGATAAGTATTTTATCAGGCTTGCTAGGGTACGTCTAAAACTCATAATAGTGCGATAGTAAATTTGCATTTAAAAAATGCAGAAGGTTTAAATCATAAAAAAGTCCATTTAATTTTTTTCCAATATTATATCCTTTATAATCTTAACATCTTCATCCTTCAGCTCCAAAACTTTACCATAGTAGTATGCAAGATATATCTTTCCATACTCTTTAGTAACATAAACGAACTGTTTTTGCAATCCAGCATGTGCAATCATTATCCTTTTATCTACTTTCTCGACTTCCTTTAATTCTTCTTTGAACAGTTCCTTAAGTGTTCCTTTAAAACAATCTATATTATTAAGTTTTTCTTTTATTTTACTTATTTCATGCTTTATTAAATATTTATACGAAGGTATAACGAGTTTATATAAATTAGCCAAATTCTCAATAGTATCAAGCTCAAAGCCCTTGCCTTCATATGGCTTTACTATTTCTTTAACATAATTAACAATTTCATTCGCAAGAATTAACAGAAAAGTTTTTCCTGGGTCTATATGAATCTCGGAAGAAAAAACATTATTCTCATATTTAACAGAGTCTAAGAATATGGTTATTAAATTATTTAGTACTCCTTCCAAATTTAAATTAAATGAATTACATAAATAAGATAATGCCAAAGGATAAGGATATTCCAAGCTTTCCAATAAGCTTTCAACCTCCCCTTTTACAGTATTAATTTCATCGATGATTTTAGCAACTTCTTTAATATCTTTACCTCTTCTAATAAGGGATTGCTTAGATGCCAAAAATTCTATCAAATTATCAGCTAAAGTTTGTATCTTTCTCTCCGAAGTTAAGTTTATATTTAGCTCTTCACCCTCCTTAAACGGATCAGAATTGTATGCTTCAAATCTAATTTGGCTAACGTTATTTCTCAGAGCTCGAATAAGCATTATTTGTGCAATTTGCAAAGTTGCGATATAACAAACTGCAGGTAAATAATTAATTCCGTGCGTTAAGTCGACAATTATTCTGTCATAAAAGTCATTTTTCACTTTGTTATAAAGCTGAATAAGAAGTAGAGAAGAAATTGTAGCAGGCTCAAATTTAAACAAGTAATTTTTTCCAGGTTTGCCTAGTGCAGGTAATATTATGAAGTCTTTTTTTATATTTTTATATTCTTGATAAATCTTTTCAGTAAACTCTTTAAGAGCCACTTCTGAACTGTCATGAAACTCTTTATAGCTACTTACAGGACTTACATTACTTAAAATTTCCTTAATAATTTTCATGCATTTGCTTTCTTCCTTTATTTCTTTTATTTCAGGATCAATAATACTTGATAAACCTACAATAATTACATGGTCAGCATGATGAGTTAAAAAAGAAACACAATTATCAATTTGTCTATCTTTAAGTTTATACCTAACTTCTTTATAACGCGTAGGATCCCCTATCGGGGCTATTAAAAGAGTTTTCTTCATGAATTCTTTATTTCCAATATCTTCCTTAACCATGTACTTGTTCTAATCATGAAATCAGAGGTTCTTTCTAGTATTCTATTATTCAATAAATAATTGAAGTAATCATACTCTTTATTAAATTTCTTCTTTAGAATATCTAAAACTTCATTTTGATGCTTTGGCTCCTTGAATTCCTCAGCTATTTTTAAATATTCATCAGGAACTTGCAAAGGAAGTAAAGGCAAAGTTACTATATTTCTAAAGCTTTCATGT
>Ga0208313_100252_pt1 | contig 15410 bp, 17 predicted proteins | sample OSP_15_2_FD_187142 | JGI IMG/M metagenome (GOLD analysis project Ga0208313, IMG submission 187142) | Extremophilic microbial mat communities from Yellowstone National Park, USA - OSPB_Slides-mat_host_7_15 (SPAdes) (version 2) | ecosystem: Environmental > Aquatic > Thermal springs > Hot (42-90C) >... | reverse complement strand
TAGAAATAAAGATAAATCTTATTCTAAGAGAAGTGAAGGGTTAGGTTTAAAAACTACATAGGTAACAATAGGAATAAACGAAAAAATTTGAGGAAGCTGTATTAAATATATATTTTTAGGTTAAAATATTCCAGCCAAAAATAATATAGAAATTGCCCAAGAAGGTATTGCTAATGTGAACCAAACAGGAATGCTCCATGAAAAAACTTTGGCTCCATCTAGTATTCCTAAAGGTATAAGATTAAAAGCAGCAAGCCATACATTGATGAATAGTCCATAATAGCCCAGTAAAGCCAAGAAATAGAGACCGTAAAGATTGCCTGCTAAAAAAGCAACAAAGAATACAAAAGCTAAAATTAAGTTTGTTATCGGTCCTGCAGCAGAAATTATTCCGTTTTCTTTCTTTGATATACCATAGCCAAATATTCCTCCAGCAGGTATTATTACTGTTGCTCCAGGAGCTGCAAATATGAATAAGCCGAAGGAAATAATTGTAAACAATACTGCTAAAAGCAATCCCTGTATTGACATCCTAAACTCAGCCCAATGACCGTAAAATCTAGCAACATACTTATGAGCAAGCTCGTGAAGCACAAAACCTAGCCCAACTGTAAACAGGCTTATTAAAAAGAATAGATAAAAACTTCTAACTCCTCCCAAAATAAGGTACCTATAAGAAAATAAGAAGCTGAGCACAAACCATGATATGAGAATGTGTTTTGTTTCGGTTAACGATCTTCTTCGTCGCATATAAATACCGCCCGAATAATAGGACTTTATCCTTTTTGGTTCTCCAAAACCTTTCATATTCCCTTATTTTTAAACGGTAAAATAAAGTTATTCTTTTTTGCCTCATAGAAAAATTTTATTATTGTAGAACTTTTTTAAAATTTTTTGAAAAGATCGCTAATTTTTTATAAAATTTTAAAAAAACTATGCGTGGGGGGGGGGAAGAGTAGCGAAAAGCTTATATATTAAACGTTTTACATGTCTTCAACTTTAATATGAATGAAGAAAATTTCCATGAATATTTAAGAGAGTTAGCAAAAAGTTTGGAAAAGGAGAATTCAATAAAAATTAACTTTATTAAGGATGTTAAAGTTGTAGGAAAAAGCAACGTTTCCCATAAGATAGATTTCTTGATATCCACAAAAGATAAAAATGTTTACATAAAAAATGTCTCTTCAACCGAGTGGGAAAAAGAAGCAATAAGGGCAACGGTTGAAGCTATTGATATTGGATCAAAAATATATCTTGTAACTAAAAAGAAAGATTTAGATTTAAATGAAATTAATAAGAAAGTGAATAATAATTTTATAGAATTCGTAAGCATTGATGAACTAAAGGGCAAAATATCAAAAAATATCCTATAATTTTAAAATTATCTTTTCTTATTTTTAAAAATTTTTATAGCTTGTTTTCATTTTTTTATATTTTTTAAACGAAAACATTATATAAATCCATTTAATACTAATTATAAATGGGGAAATCAAAGGAAAACAATAAAAAAAGCGCTTCAGAAAATAAAAAGGAGTTGCAACAGTTAATCAATTGCATTCTGAAAGATCTCCTTGGAGATAATGAACTTGAAGCTTTTTATTTCCATTTGAAAGTTAGAAAAAATGTTGATAGGGAAAATATAATCGAAAAGTTTGACGAATTTCTTTCTTTCATTAAGGAAATCTTTAATGCATTGTCTGATCAAATTATAATTAGGTTCATAGTTGAAATACAGAAGAAATATAACGTGAAGCTACATACAATTGAAGATCTCTTAGATTTTGTTAAAAGGATAACTAGCAGTTAGGTTTAATATTAGATTAGACATTTTAATGGCAATGCCTTGTCATTCAATGAAATTGAAACATGATAAGGGTGTTAAGATCTCCTAAAATAATAGATATCAAGTGTAATGTTAGCTTTAGAAGGTTGATTTCTGAAACAATTTCAACATGGAGTAAGAAAACTCCTGATGAAATAGAGAGGGAACTAAATCAGGAAGAACTCATTAAACGAAGCAAAGACATAGTTAGTGCAGTAAAAGATGGATATTCATCGATCTTAGAGATGCCAATTATACATGTTTCTGTAATATTACCAAGAATATCAACGTTATCCTTGGTTTCGTTTCCTTTAGGTAGCAATTTTCTTCAGCAATCCTTAAGATATACTTTGCCTTTGATAAAGGAGCAACAGGAGAAAATGGTTGTAGCATTTATTCCTGAATCTTTAAAATATAAAGAGCATAAGATTGTGAATCATATTGAAAAATCTTACGCCATTTACAATGAAATTTTAAAAGAAATAGAAGTTCTTGAAACAAGGAAACCTGAGGAAGATGCAAGATATCATTTACCTTTATGCATTGGAACATTCATCAGCTGTAGCATAAACTTAAGCCATTTAGTAAACATGCTTTCAATAATAAGGTATCAAAAAGAAAACAAAATGCCTTATCCTTCAATTTGGGAGGATACAGTAAATATCATTTACAAGGGTTTGGATGAAGAATATTTTAAATTCATTGAAGATGTAAGTTTTTCGATAAAGTTGGGGAAGTTTTATCCAAACGCTTATCCTTTCATTTCATCTCAAATAGCAAGAAAGTTTGAAAAGGAATTTGAATCAAATGGTAAAAACGATGCAAGGCTAATTTCCTATAATATAGAGTCTTTAAAGTTATTCTCTAAAGAAGAAATCAAAGATCTAATTACTAGAGGTATTAAGGAAGGGAACTTCAAGGAATTTAATGATATATTTTTCCTTTTCGCAACAAAGGAAAGTATTGTAAGTAGACACCAAATAATTAGACATAGAACTGTACAGCAACAAAGCATTAGCATATACGATGCAAGCGAAAGAATGGAAATGATAATACCCTCTTCAATAAGGAGATTAGGGAAAGAAATCCAAAAGAAGTATGAAGATTTCCTTCAAGAATCTATAAGTCTTTACGAGGAATTGAAAGAAGAAAGTTATGATGATGCGATAATGATTTTACCTTCTAATCTTGCGTTAATATCCATTTTGAGATTGGACGGCTACAATGTTTTTAATTTCAGAGGATTCTTGGGAAACAGGTGTTGCGAACTTACTCAATCTGAAACTCAGATTATTGCTAGTCTTATCAATTCAAAAATAAATGAAGTCCTAATAAACGAGGGCTTTAAAGAATTAACAAATATTACCCATGCAAATTGTTTTAAGTTAAGAAGATGTCCTGAATTAGAAGAAAGGGCAATATTCTGTACAATATTCAAATCTAAAAGCTTTGAAAAGCCTCTGTTTTCTTAATATTTTTGATCAATTCCATCTTAATGAAATGAATTTCAAAATATAGAGATTTTTTCTTAAACGTTGCTTAAAAATATATATACCATTTTGACACTCAAATAGTTATAACATTAATGAGCGAGAGATTAAACAAACACATCGATTCTGACTATTCTCTGAGGTGGTTACAAAAGGTATATGGAAGGAAACAGAAGGATGTAACCAGGACTGTTCCTAAGGTAAAAAAGGCAAACATAATAAAAACTGATTGGCAACAGAAAGCAGTTGATTTCGTTAAGAAAGCTTTCGCTGAGTTAAATAATCCAGTAACTATAAGACAAATACATTATTATCTCGTCGGTCTTGATTTGCCAGACTATAGAAATGATTTAAAGCATTATAATAAGCTTGTTGATTTTATGCTAAAAGCTAGAATACTTGGAATAGTAGATTGGAATATGATTACAGAGACGGAATCATTGTACTTTGAACCTATATTATGGGGTGTCTCTAACATTGATGAAGCAATTCAAAAAGCAATGGAATCCATTCCAGCTATGGGTAAAGATCCATGGGAAGAAATAGGAAAGTCTGTATATGTTTTCACTGAGAAGCGAGAATTATTTGGACAAATAAATAGTGTATGCGAAAAATATTATGTTCCTTTAGTTTCTTTTAAAGGTTATGGAGCAGTATGGACAAGAATTTCAAGGCTTGCACCGAAGATAAAAGAAAAGCTGGATAAAGGTCATAAAGTATGGGCTTTAGTAATTAGCGATCATGATCCAAGCGGTCTGGATATTAACAGATTTTACATGGCTTTGCTAAAAGTTTTTCATAAATTTGATTTGGATGAAGTGAGAGTAGCACTAACGGCCAAACAAATTATAGATTATAACCTTCCGCCAAACCCTGCAAAAGAAACCGATCCAAGGTTTAAATGGTATAATAAAGTTTTTGGTGATGAAAGCTGGGAAGTAGATGCTCTTGTAACAAAGGATATTAAAGAAATGCAGAAACTTTTGGAGAACGTTATTTTGCAAATAATGGGTAATGATAAAGCAAAGTGGGAGAGTGTTGTAAATGAAAACAAGAAGCTTGCTGATGAGGTCAGACAAAGACTCAAAGACAGACTGGGCGGAGGAGGAAACAATCAACAGGGAGGAAATCAATAAAAAATAGGTAAAACTTAAAAATATATAGAAGTGTGAAAAAGCAGTATAACAAAAGAAGAAAAAAAGACTCAAATAGAAATAGATTTATTGTATTGTTTGTCGCAATAGTTTTAGTTATCATAGCTATTTATTATTTATTTTTCCAGGGTCATTCTACAACTTCAACGGGCGTATATGCTACGAATCTAACTTATTATCCTAATAATTCTCCAATAACACAGGAAGGCAAACTTGTATTCATTTACGTCGGTGCTGAATATTGTCCATATTGTGCTGCAGAAAGATGGGCAATAGTAATGGCTCTTTCCCATTTTGGTAATTGGAGTAATCTTGAGCCAATTTATAGTGCCCCTCCCCAAATAGAGCCAAATTATCCAAATATTCCCACTTACACCTTTGTAAACGCAATATATAAAAGCGATAAAATCGTTTTTTGGGAAGTTGAACTTTACAATCGATATGGAAATGTTTCTCTTCAAAAAATGAATTCAATAGAGCAACAGTTGTTCAATACTTATGATCCTTCAGGTGGGATTCCATTTATCTCAATAGGTGGAATATACTTCAGAATAGGCTCAGGAGTTAGCCCTGCTTTATTCGTTGGACTAAGTTTTCAGGAAGTTCAGCAACAAATAAATTCTAAACAAGGGCCAATATATCAAGCTGTTTATCAGGAAAGTCAACAGCTAACCAATGCAATTTTAAATGTTCTCAACATTCTTTCAGGTCATGTGATACTTTTCTACGACAACAATTTTACAATGCATACCGCTTTTAATTTAAATTCTAATAAAGCTTATGAATAAACTAAGAATATCGATATTGGCTTTTTCTATTGTGGGATTTGGAGATTCAGCTTTCATAACTTTTTTCGAATCCAAAGCTTTAGCAAGTTGTAGCGTAAACATATCTCTTATAAGTTGCGAAAACGTGCTTAATAGCCCTTATGCAAGCATATTTGGCATTCCATGGTCTTTATTAGGGATGATTTGGTTTTTAGCTTTCTTATTACTTTCTGCTACTAAATATGATAGCTTTTATGCCTACCTGACTTTCGTAGTTTTAGGAACCAGTTCTATCATATATTTGTTGTACCTTGAGTTTATTGTCGTAGGATCAATTTGTCTATACTGCACCGTAGCTCATATTTGTGCAGTAGGTATTATACTCTCTTCAATATATCTAATTAGGAACTCATCGCTTAACAAAAAAGAATTAATCTAGATTGAATGAAATACAGAATTATCTAACTTAGCTTATAACCGAAAGCCTCTTCTATTTTATTTAAAATTTTAACGTCGCTTACCATATAGGCTTTTTCCAATTCTGGGCTAAAGGGAACAGGAAGGGGTGGTGAGGTAACTCTTACAATAGGGCCATCTAAGTAATCAAAAGCATTCTCCATCACTGTCATTGCTATTTCAGAAGCTATGCTGCAATACTTTACATCATCAGAGGCTATAACAACTTTGCCTGTTTTTTTGACCGAATTAACTATTGTTTCAACATCCAAGGGGACAAGTGTCCTTAAATCTATTACCTCAGCATTAATGCCTTTTTCTTCAAGTTTATTTGCGGCCTTTAAAGCTTCATGAACACATCTTGAAACAGCTATTATAGTTAAATCCTCTCCTCTCTTTTTTATTTCTGCTTTACCTAAAGGTATTGTGTATTCTTCTTCTGGAACATTGCCTTTACTCCTGTATAATACTCCGCATTCGATGAAAAGTACTGGATTATCATCCCTAATTGAACTTTTAAGTAAACCTTTTGCATCATAGGGAGTTGATGGTAGGACAACTTTTATTCCCGGGCTGTTTACAAACCATGAAGGATAAAACTGTGAATGCTGTGAACCATGTGCTCTTCCTAAGCTATACTGAGTTCTAATAACTATTGGTACCTTAAGTTGTCCACCGCTCATAAATCTCATCTTTGCTGCCTGAGTTACAATCTGATCCATTGCAATCATAGCAAAATCCATATACATTATTTCAGCTATAGGTTTTAGGCCTCCTAAAGCTGCTCCTATTGCCGCTCCTACTATCGCAATTTCTGAAATAGGTGTATCAAGAACTCGATTTTCTCCAAATTCCTCAATCAAACCTTGAGTAACTCTATAAACTCCTCCGTATTTTCCTACATCTTCACCTAGGATTATTATTTTATCATTTCTTTTCATCTCTTCTCTCAAAGCTTCCCTTAAAGCCTCAACAAAAGTTATTTCCCTCATTATTCAACGTAAACTAATTTATAAAGCTCTTCGAAGTTAAGCAACTCACTTTCAAAAGCGAAATTTACAGCTTCTTCAATCTCTTTGGTAACTTCATTTTCTATTCTTTCATAATCTTTTTCATCCATGATTCCCTCTTCGATAAGTCTTTTTTTGAAAATTTTAATAGGATCTCTTTTTAACCATTCCTCTACTTCCTTAGGATCTCTGTATTTAGCTTGATCATAAACACCGTGACCTTTCATTCTATAAGTTCTTGCTTCAATGAATATTGGTCCGTTTAAGTTTCTTATCTCAGTTACAGCTTCCTTTGCCGCTTTATAAACGCTTACTACATCGTTTCCATCAACAACGATGACCTTCATATTATAAGAGGAGGCCCTTTCAGCTACGCTTCTTGAAGATAGACTTCTAGTTATATGTGTAAACTCTGCGTATAAATTATTTTCACATACATACAAAACAGGCAACTTCCAAAGGGAAGCTAAATTTATTCCCTCGTGGAATGCTCCTGTATTCGTAGCTCCATCTCCAAAGAAGCAAACAGTGGCTATTTTCTTGTTTAGATACTTGTTTGCAAGAGCAAGTCCTGCAGCAATCGGTATTTGGCTCCCAACGATGGCCGTAGCATAAACTAATCCATCTTCTAAACTTATAGCTGCATGCATCGATCCTCCCAATCCTTTACAAGTACCAGTTTTCTTTCCGAACATTTCAGCCATAAGCTTTTTTAAGCTTACGCCCTTTGCTATTGCATGACCGTGGCATCGATAACTTGTTATAACGTAATCTTCCTTGCTTAATGTGCTACATATACCTACAGCAACTGCCTCTTGTCCTAAATAAAGATGTGCAGGTCCTATCAAAGTCCCTTTTACGAGGAATAATTCCTCTATTTTTTCTTCAAACTTCCTTATTTCAACCATTTTTCTTAAAAGCTTTAAAGGATCGGTATCTATTTCACTCAAAGACGCACCTTGAACTTTTCTTATTTCCATGTTAAAAAAATATGTTCGATATTTTAAAATGTTATTCTATTGAAGTTTATATTTAGGCTTTGCATTACATCAATTGGAAGCCTTGCTCTTAAGGGCGGAATGAATAAATTTAAATAACTATTTTCTAAAATTGTTCAATGACTAGGAGGGCTAATGCGATAAGAGCAACTGTTTCGATGAATATCGCAATATCAGAAACCCTCCTAGTCTTTTCTAAAAATTATTTAGAAGCTTTAAGATATGTTTTGTATTGGTTAAAAGAAAAAAGAATTAATCCAAACAAAAACAATGTTATAAGTATTGTACATAAAAAACTTTATAGCATTCTTAAGAGTTATAATCTTCCTTCAAAAATAGCGCAAGACTGCTATAGGAATGCAATTTCAATATACAAAGGATGGTATAATAATCCTAAGAAAGGAAGATTTCCTATAGTTTTTAAACCAACAGTTTGGTTAACTCCAAAATTATCCTACATGGTAGATTTCGATAGAATGATAGTAAAAATATCTAAGCTTGGAGAGTTTAAAATAATTGGATATCCAAGAAACTTAAAAGAATATTTATCTTGGAAAATGAAGGAAGCAAGGCAAGTAATTCGCAATGGAAAAACATTTCTAAAAATAACATTCGAAAAGATTGCTCAAAAAACTGAGCCTAAGGATAGCATAGCCGTTGATATTAATATGAAAACAATCGTTGTAGGAAAAGATGAAAACAACTATGCTAAAATTAATACAAGAATTAATGAAATTTATCATTATAAATCATTAGCAGAAAGATTGCAAATAAAATATCCAAAAATATGGAAAGAAAATAGAAACATTAAGCAAAGAATTTTATCTTTTCATTCAAAAGCTAAAAGGATTGCAGAAGACTTTGCAAGAAAAGTTAGCAAAAAAGTTGTTAACGAAGCTATAAGAATGAATGCTAATGTTATCAAGTTAGAAAATTTAAGAAATATGATTAAAAAAGTTAAGAAACTTCCTAAAAAGTTTAGAAATAAGCTTTATTTAATGCAGTATCGCAGAATTCAATATTGGATCGATTGGCAATCTAAGAAACATGGTTTGTTAGTAAAATATGTTAACGCTGCTTATTCTTCGATTAAATGTCCTAGATGCAATAACAAAATGAAAGAAGTATCCTATAGATGGTTTAAATGCAATTGTGGTTATCAAAATGATCGTGATGCAGTAGCAATTATAAACTTAAATGGGAGGGGTTCTCTGAGCCTCTCGACTGCCCCTCATATGCGATATGTAGCTCCGAATCAATTGAGGGGAACCCTCGCCATTCATGGTGGGGAGGAAGTCAGTTTTCGGTAATATTATATTTCCTTCAGATCTGTTGCCATTTCCTTTAAATCTGATTTCCAACGCTTTGCCCATAAAAATTTGGATAGATCTAAACAGGGAATTAATAATTGGGGACCTTAATTATTTCAACTTCCAATTTGTTGAATTGGTTATAATGTCTTTTTCATATTTGATTGTAGCACTTTTAATTTTCAAAGAAAGTGAAAAAATAGCAAGAAAGAATGGATTGATAGACATTGTCACAACGCATTGATGCGGGGGGTGGGATTTGAACCCACGCAGCGCTTACGCACAGGATCTTAAGTTTGGCACCTGTTTTGGACCTGCCCCTTTGTCCTGGCTCGGGAACCCCCGCCTACTCTAAAATTATTATATTCTCAATATTATAAATTAAATTGTAAATGCCTCGGTAGCTTAGCTGGTTATAGCGCTGCACTGGTAATGCAGAGGTCGCGGGTTCAAATCCCGCCCGAGGCTAAATTTCGTCTTAGAGTAAGTTATAATTTATTTATAAATATTCTATAACTATGTTATAATGCTGTTTCCTGAAGAGATATTTGTAAAATTTTTCTTACCAAATATAAGAATAGTACTAGCGAATGAACTTAGTAAAAAAGGCTATAGCCAAACTCAGATTGCGGAAATTTTGGGCATAACTCAGGCAAGAGTAAATGGATATCTTAAATCAAATTACAATCAAGCAATCGAGGGTCTGCAAAAAATTGGAATTGATAATGAAGATTTAAGGCTGATTCTTGATAATTATTTAAGCGAAGAGAGCATAAATAAATTTCATACTTTAAGAATTTTATACACTTTTTGGCAAAATAAATTAATTAGTGGAAAAATCTGCAATTTTCACTATAAGGTATCAGGATTGGATTCTACTTGCACTATTTGTTTAAAACAAGATTTAGCAAGCGACATGATTGAAAACCTTAGAATGAAGAATGAATTAAAGGAGGCATTTAAAATTTTAAGTTCCTCACCTTTCGTATTCAAAATTATCCCACAAATTAATACTAACATAGTTTACTCAAAAAAGAAGGCTGAGAAGATACAGGATATCATGGCTTTTCCTGGAAGAATAATCAGATACATGAATACTCTTAAAATTTTAGGTGAACCTGAATTTGGAGTGTCTACTCATTTGGCAAAAATGCTGTTGCTTGCTCATCTAAAGAATAGTTCAATAAGATCCTGTACTTACATAAAATACGATGAAACCATTCTTAAAATAATAAAGAAACTAGATTTAATATTTGATTTTAATTTATTAAAGGAAAATAAAGAAGACCCGGTTGTGTATTCGTTCAAAGAGTTTCTGAAAAGCAAAGGTCCGCCAACCATCCTGATAGACGAAGGAAGAAAGAATTATGAGCCTGTTTGTTACATATTCGGAAAGAATCCATATGAAGTTGCAAAAATAGTTCTTCTTATCGCTGAAAATTACACCTTAAATTTTTAGTTCTGACTGTATTAAAAGAGTTTGAAACAAAGAATAAAAATAAAGTGGAAATAAATGCAAAGATCGAAGTAATTTTTAGACTATAAGATATCAACTGACCTCCTCACTGCTCTAGAAGCTTGAGGGTTTTCCTTTTAGAGTAGCTCATTGGTTTCCAGCATTGATTCGGAGCTACATATCTCATTTGCTGGCCATTGGAAGGATCAGAGCTTCCATTTGATCAGGTCCTAAATAAAAGGAACCTTCATTAAAAGGGTTGCCAGCCCTAAATCTGGATTCTATAAAGAATCCTTCATTTAAATTAAACAATTGCAACGCTGAATGCTCCTCCTTAAGTCCCATAAAGCCCTCTATCGAGCTTAGGAGGAGCGTCATTGAGTTTCCTAACACATTCTTAAATTTTAATTATTTAAGCCTTTTCATCCCCGCTCTTAAGGGTGAAGCTTTAATTTATATGTTCTTTCATTATCGTCTAATTAAATTTGAATACATTTATTATTGGATTGCTTTCAGCAACATTTTACTTTATATTATCAATAGCGTCACCTTTTATGAGTAGAATCGGCGATAAAAATGGAAAACCGTTGCAAATGATAGCGTTGGATTGCTTTCATGGTTTATTTCTCTTCTAATATTAGCCATTGGTATACTTGAAAGGAACATCATTTTAATATCGATTGGGATTGGTTTAGGAGGATTTGCGTCGTCCTTTTACCATCCCATGGGTGGTGTTGCCATTATATTAAATGTATTTCCATGATTTATAAAGTGAGATATTGAGGTTAAAATAAGGACTCTTTTTTTCATTTATTTGCAATAGCCTTAACTTCAATATAATTTTTCAATTTATTTCTTATTCTTGCAAAAGTGCCAAGAAGAGTTTTGGCTTCTCTTTTAGAAAGATATGCTCTATCCAACAGTCTCTTATAAACTATCAAACTATGCTCAAGCTTAATACCTGTTAAATCACACAGTACAAGCAAATCTCTTAAGAATTTGAGAATTTCCTCCTTATCTTTTTTATCAGCAATTTCGTAATTGATGGTTCTTATGTTTTCATTTCTTCTCATTTCATAAAGGAAAACAGCAACAGACATCGCGAGATTCATAGAAGGATACTCATCTGAAGTAGGTATGAATGTTAGGATATCGCATTTATCTATTTGTTCATTTGTTAAACCTGTTCTTTCGTTTCCAAAAAGAACTGCTATTTTTCCTTTTGTAACATTTTTTATTTCATAAACAGGGATTCCCATTCTTCTTAAATTTCTCTCATTACCTATGTTGGAAGTTGTTCCTATTACGATATCTATATCTTGAATTGCTTCATCAATATTCTTGCAAATTCTGGCTGATTTGATAATGTCTGAAGCATGAGAAGAGTATTTTATTGCTTCATCTCCAAAGGATGCTGGATTTACGATATAGAGTTCTTTAAATCCGAAGTTTTTCATAGCTCTTGCAACTAATCCTATATTAAATTCATAGGTTGGTTCTACAAGTACTATTCGCACTTCAAAAAAATTTAATTCTATAAACTATATATAACAATTAGTTAAAATTATAGTATCATATGCCTTTAAGACCTGGAAGATGCTATAGTAAGCTTGACACAATGCCTTATACTAGAAAAGAGTATATACCTGGTTTTCCTCCGCCTAAAATAACCAAATTTGATTATGGAAATTCTAAAGGCGATTTTCCTGTTAAAATTTCTCTTTATTCATTAGAAGATGGACTAATAAGGCATAATGCATTGGATGCTGCAAGAATTATTGCAACTAAGACTATGGAGTCAAAGGTAGGGGCAAATAATTATCATTTAAAGGTCATCAAATATCCTTTCCACATAATTAGGGAAAACAAAATGCTTGCTATGGCGGGTGCTGATAGATTGCAAGAAGGCATGCGTTTATCTTTTGGAAGACCTATAGGTACTGCTGCGATAGTTGATAAGTACGATAAAATAATGTATATAAGATGCGATAAATCTTCAGTTGAACTTGCAAAATTGGCCCTTAAAAGGGCAGCTTCAAAGATTCCTGTTAAAACAAAAATAGTTATTGAAGAAGGAAATTAATCGTTTATAAGACTTTTAATTCTTTTTAGAACTCTGTATAAATCTTCTGAATGAATTACCTCATCACAAATCTTTAGCAATCTTTCATCTTTAGGATTAAAAGCTATACTATAACCACATAATTTTAACATAGGAACATCGAACTTTGAATCACCTATACCTATGCAAACTTCTGGTTCTAGATTAAAATTCTTTAGCACTTTTCGCAAAATTCTTCCTTTATTATGCGGTTTCACGTTTATTCGGAACTTTCCACAAACAACTCCATTCTGAAAAATTATGTCATTAGCTACGTAAGCATCAAATTTGAATTTTTCATGAAGGTATTCAAGTAAAGGAGTAAGACCTCCACTTATTGCAATGACCTTTAATCCTTTTTCATGAAGATATTTAAATAGTTCATCGCTTCCTTTTCTTATTTCAACACTTCTTATTATTTTAATGAATTCTTCATACCTGGTCCCCTTCCAAAGGGTTATATCTCTCCTAGCCCATTCAAAGTAATCAATTTTCCCGTTATGATAAAGATCATAGTTTATCTTCGCTTCCTTTACCACGTTGAGTTTTTCATGTATGTACTGCCATACGCTATCTATTTTTGTTAAGACTCCATCAACATCTGTTACAAAACACTTGAATTTTCTTTTATTCAATTTCTTCCTTTAAAGAACCCTTCAAGGTAGCTTTTATTTCTCTTTCTCTGTATTTGTTTCCAACTTCATCTAAATATTTCAAAATCTCTTCACCGTTGGAAAATTTAGCTTTTTCAAATAATATCATTTTCTTATATGAATCTTTTTCCTCGATTAATTTACCTTCCACGTATCCTCTTAGTTTTGCTATTGTATCAACTTCACCTTCATTTAAATCTGTGTTAACGTAGAATGTATAAATTTTTGTTAAACCATCTTCAAAAAATAACCAAACAGTTGCTAAGCATGAACCTGTTTCCAAATACATTTTTTTAAGAATATCCCTATACCTTAATTCACCAATCGGTTCAGGGAATCTTTTTAAAAAGATTATAGTATCTTTGCTCAGATCTTCTAAAAGCTCATTGAGTAAATATCTTGCATCTTTACTTTCTTTAATTATTTTCATCTTTATTTTATTAGCAATAGAAGCTTTATATCCTTTAAATGGGCCAGGTGGGATTTGAACCCACGATCTTAGGCTCCGCAGGCCTACATCCTAATCCGCTAGACGACTGGCCCGTTAATATAAAATTTATTTTTACCATAAATTATATTTGAGGCTGGACCCGTAGCTTAGCTGGATAGAGCGGGAGCCTCCGGAGCTCCAGGCCTGGATTCGAATTCCAGCGGGTCCGTTTTTAATCCAAACAAATCTTAAGTTTCATTTCAAATTTTTGAAATAAATGTTTAAATGCTTTCAAAATTATTCACAAACTTAGTATAGTGGGATTACAGCAACGTTTACAGCTAATCAGGTTCATTCTAGATAATAAATTAAAAATTATTAATCCTAGGATAGAATCTCATTCAATAAAATATGATATTCTGGAAAAAGTAAACATAAAGGAATCTAGGATACTTGAGGAATTGGTTTCTGAAGGGAGCTTAAAGAGGAAAGTTTTTGCAACTATAGTTAGATGCCCAGCTTGCGGTTCGTTTTTTATAAGCAGTTTTTATAAATGTCCCTATTGCGGTTCTTTGTTAATAGAGCATGAATCAATAGTTACACATAATTCTTGTGGATATACAGGAACTTACTCTACATTTAAACATGATGAAAAACTTGTTTGTCCAGCATGCAAAAATGAAACAAATAAATCTGAAATATCCATAAGAGCAAATGTTTACGCATGTAAAAGCTGTAACAGAAATTTTCTTGAAGGAAAGATCATTCATTATTGCAGCGAATGCGGAAATAAGTTTGAGCCTGAAACTACCTTAGGAAGCATTGAGACAATTTACTCCTATGAAATGGATGATAAGTGTTGGGAAAAGGTAAATAGAACATATAAACCATGGATAGAAATATACGATTTCTTGTTAGAATTGGGCTTCAATGTAAAGGATTTATCTAGAATTAAAGGTGAGAGCGGGGTAGAACATGATTTTGATTTAATAGTTGAAAAGGGAGAAAAATACATTGCATTTTCTTATACAAGTAAGATAACAATGGAAGATATGTTAAAATACTATGTAAAAGCTGTGGATATTAAAAATACTTCAATTTTTATTGTAACAGATGACGTTCAAGATAAGTATATTGACGAAGCAAGAAAGAAATACGGAATAAATATAATATCATTGCAAGAGAGCAATATCATAAAGAAGTTAGAAAGACAATTAAAAGAATTGAAAATAATAAATTGATATAAATAATTTAAAACCGTTTGTTTATTACAAGTTATTCTTTGGTTTATGAAGAGAAATATTCCCCTTTAGGCCATATTTATCACAGACCAGTAAGGGAGTCGAATATGATACTAAACGTACTCAGCGATAATATGCATCTAAATCGGGCTCAGAAGAAGCTTCGCTTAGCTTACTGATAATATTAAGGAAATTTAAATTCGTGATTGGTATCCGTTCATCTATGATGACTAGAATTTTCAACGCTCTTACTTCTTCACTGCTCTAGAAGGGTGAGGGTTCACTTCTAGAGTAGCTTATTGGTTTCCAGCATCTATTCCGTGCTACATATCTCATTTGCTGGACAGTCGGGAGGATCAGAGCTTCCATTTGATCAGATCCTAAATAAAAGGAACCTTCATTGAAAGGGTTGCTAACTAAAATCTAGTTTCTAATAAGAAACCTTAATTTAATAATTGCAACGCTGAATTTCTTTAATAATTCCCATTAAGCTTTGATCGATCTTAAGAGAAGCGTTGCTGC
>Ga0208313_100235_pt1 | contig 16015 bp, 31 predicted proteins | sample OSP_15_2_FD_187142 | JGI IMG/M metagenome (GOLD analysis project Ga0208313, IMG submission 187142) | Extremophilic microbial mat communities from Yellowstone National Park, USA - OSPB_Slides-mat_host_7_15 (SPAdes) (version 2) | ecosystem: Environmental > Aquatic > Thermal springs > Hot (42-90C) >... | reverse complement strand
CTATACCCTCCTGATTCCGGTAGGATACTTCAAACTCCTACCGTCATATTCACTGTCATGTTCGACGTCTCCATGTACTTCCGGGTTCACTACGTTCACGATTACCGTAGATATACAGACATCATCCGGTGTTGTCATTGCATCGCAACAGGTTGATGTGTTGTCGGGTCAGACGTTTACGACGTTTAACTTAGAGGACTACTACGGTGGACAGACTCTAGATGTAGTAGTTACTCTCAACATTAATGCAACGTTAAGCCAGACCGTCACTCTTACAATGAACTTCGAGTATGAAGTGCTGGCACAGACATGAAAGTCGTTACTTTTGGGGGTAACTTCTGTCACTTCCCTCTCATGAATTACGACATGGTTTTTGTAGACAACTCTTTCATCCAATGTCCCGAAAGAGTGTCTAATAGTAATGTCATTTACCTGGACTCCGGAGTCAAGGAGGACATGATAGAAGCTAGGAGGTATAGGATAGCTTACATGTTGAGGGAAATATTTTCACGTGTGAATGACGATTTGCTCTTAGTTGATAGTGATGTCTATATCCCACCTATATCGATAGAAGGGGCAGTCTATACGTTCTGTATCCCCGCTAGGGCGAAACCCTCGGATAACGTTATCTTGTTCTGTATGTCTACTAACTTGTTCATTCCTTCATCTTTCCTTAAGTTCGCTAGGGACGTGATGGATGAGTACCTCAAGAAGGAAGTGTGGAAGAACTATTATGTAGACATTTACCTGCACTCCAAGCTCATTCCGGTCATGAAGGCGATACCGGGTACTTACCATTATATGAATGGAAAAAAATGGTTTATTTCTGACTCCTATCTAATAAAAGTCGAGCAATAACATCTCTCACGGTCGGTGTTATCCTCGTGACGTATAGGTCACAGTTCTCTATCTTCACGTTCTCCCTGTTCCTCTTTACCACACTATCTGTGGTCTCCTTAATAATCAGGAGTGTCTGATTATTGAGGTCTATTCCAATGAATATCTCAACCTTTGAATTTTCTTGAACCTCCTGCGTCAATGGAGTCACACTGTTCAGGAACAGCTTCCCCTTCACCAGGACGTTGTCCCCACTCTTCTGATATGCGAGCATTTCATAATGCTCCTTTTTCACTGTTCCCTTAACATCCGTTAAAGCCTGTTCACCGCACGGCACGAATCAATTCTGTCTCTGGTTATATTTATCCTTTGCTCACGAGCAATGCGTATAAGTCCTGTAAGTATTGTTTTACGTTATCGGGAGGCACGATCTGTTGTGCTATTGTGTTCAGGTTGTAATAGACCGCACTTAGGAAGCTGTAAAGTAAACTGAAGTCGTAGTTCAGCAACTGCGATACTGTTTGGGCTATGTTCGTTAATCCCACTACGAGTTGTCCGTTATATGTTGCCTGTATTGTCTGGTTCTTTATGTAGATTGTCAGGTTGTTGCTCTCGAATAGCGTGAACGTGCCTTGAGGAAAGTACTGTAAATACAACGATACGTCATAAAGGAATTGGTAAACGGTTTGGGAGTAGACCTGTCTGTACTGTGCCGGGTTCGTGGTCTGTATCAAATTAAGGATGTTGAATATGTCGTTTATGTCTACAGTTTCTTCCTCGTAATAGTAGCTCATGTTCTCACCTCAGCAGTTGGGGTTAATTCCGATTTGCCACGTTATATTCATTACTGAAAATGCGGTCGCTATATACTGGTAGCTCACCCAAATGAAAGTCCCGGTGTTTATATCATAATACCCTAAAACTAAGTAAAGACCGTTTATCGAGCTACAGGGTGTACATGATATCGATTGCGTCTCGACGTAGGACGTGCTGGTTACGGTGATCGACGGAGTGAAATTGTACTGTGTTATAGCCTGATAGTTGTCGTCGAATACGGAAATCGTGTTCGGCATGTATATGGAACCACCGTTCACTAGGGCATTAGCTATTATTTCAGCCCAGTCCCCTGATACCGGGAACTGGGAAGTGATCTGTGTTATGGGAGGGACGTCATTCACATAGATGTATTCCGTGACGGTGAGCGACCCTGTTCCCTTACTGTAAGCCTGTGCGTATTGGAATTGGGCTATATTATTGTTCTGTTGATCCTTGACGACTATTGTGTTATAAGTATATGTGCTAGTAGAACTGTCCGTTATCGTCAGGGTAATTATGAACATAGCACTCGTCTTATCGTAACTTACACTCGCCGTCACCGTTCCCTGTCCGACTACCGTGCTATTGTACATAAAGTAAGCTGTTGCTATTTTATACACAGTCCCCGTCGGCAGTACGTTTTCTACCCACGACTGACAGACGCTCATGATGTGGTCACCGTGAACTGTTCCGTCAGGTACACTGTTTGTGACGGTGGTACTGAGGTCGTGGGAGTAGTAGATTGTGAGGTCTGACTCACGAATTGCAACCCGAAGCAGTAGGTGTTACCGTTATTCAGTTCCAGACAGGGTTGAGAGCATACCGGAAACCCGGTGACTCCGCACGTGCTAGTACACTGCGGTGGGGTTACTGCGGTAATCGGACAGCATATGTCTTTAGCTAACGCCTGTAGTGTTTGTATAGGGAAAAGTAAGTTAGTGACGTCTACTTGTTGGTTAGGGAGTACGCTATCTATCACGCTCCCCATCAGATATGCGAAGAGCGGTATCGAGAGTCCCATTAGTCCTCCCAGAATTCCCCTAGCTATCCCATGCTTCATGCTGTTAGCACTCGTCACTCCCCTGATCGTGTACCTCAACAGGAGTTCCTCTCCTTTAGGTGTCACTGCGACAACGAACGCAGGTACCAATTTGGCTCTCAGTGTGGACACTATGTTGTTTACAGTCCCCGCTAGTAGCTGTATTATATTAGAAAGTATTTGAAGGACGAAGTTGTAGATGGACTGTAGGAATGAGAATATGATATCGCACACTACCTTCGTGAAATAGAACGCAACATATATCATCCAGTTTATCGCGTCCTGTACAAGGCATTCGATAGGTTGAATGACGTAATCGTAAAGTGCCGTCTCAACCTCGCTCGCTATTCCTGAGATGTTTATATTGAATAGGGACATCTAGGTCACAACTTAAACACTAGTTTCCCGTTCTCCAATTTAAGTGGTGAGTTCGCCTTATTCAGCACGTTCAGGAATACCTTTTGGGGACTCACTACTGTTATGATTATCACGTTATCATGCTTCGATACTGTTACGTTATCACCGAACTGCTCCCTAAACGTTTCATTCAGCTTCTCCGCTAACCTATCGTCGCTCAGGCTTATCTCCCCTATTTCACCCATCTTCAGTTTTATTCCCTGCTCGTTCTCCTCCAGGTTAATGTTGCTTATGTTTTCGGTCTTCATTATCTGTATAGTGCTATCATCTAACTTGACCGCAGACATCTTACTGAACGTGTTCCTGAACATCTTCCTGAACTCCTTCACGTTTATTACTCCTTCGTAGGTGTTACCGTTCTTCCTCACTTCATACCTAATCCCCAAGCTCTGGAACGGCATCATTATGAGCTGAAAGTAGACTTCATCGAGGTTCATCACTTTCCATCACCTATGCCAAGAACACGATCAACTCTCCTATCATCGTTATTGCTCCTACCGGGTCTTTCATGAAGTAATCGATTATTTTGTAATATAATGACACGATGTGCCTCCACACTACCATGAAGATCTTGCGTAACCATACAAATATGTTGTTCGCTATATCAGTTATAGCAGAAGTAATACCCTGTCCTCCTATCAGTCCTACTAACGCTTCGGCCATAATTCTCAATATTTATATTCACGTTTTTATCCTTTTATGATATGAAGATCGCTTTAGTTCGCGACTTCATCGACTCAAGTTTCGGGAGGCAGGGGAAGTTGCTGGAGAAGGGACTCAAGGAACTGGGTCACGAGGTTACGCCCTTCGAGAAGAATAAGGTCACTAAGGAGACCCTGCCTCCCGGGTTTCAGGACTACATTTACTACACTGTGTTCAACACCCAGTTGTTCTGGAAGGGGATACCGAAGCACGGAAAGAACATAGTGTTTGAAGTGAGTGACACCGATGCACTGTCGCATACAGCATTACATTTTTTCAACCATCAACCCGTAGATCAGGTCGTTGTCCCATCCAATTGGACTAAGAACGCATTTTTTTCTCTCGGGTTGAATGTGTCACAGCCCATAGAGGTAATCCCACACGCCCTTAACCCGGACATGTTCTCATATCAACCCAAGGAACTCCCCCATCCCTGCGTACTCGCCATCTTACCTCACTCTTGGGAGAGAAAGGGAGGGGACATAGTGGCAAAGGTTCTTCGAGAACTCATGAATTCCGGATATCATTTCTACCACATCATGACGGTACAGAGCATGTTGGAGTCAAGACTTAGGGGATTTAATGCTGTCAAGACTCCACTTCCAGATCCGGACTATTACAGTTTGTTTGCAGGATGCGATATTCTATTTTACCCTGTACGTGGTGGTGCATTTGAGATCCCCGTGATTGAAGCACTCGCACTTGGACTTGACGTCGTTGTAACGGAGAAGGGTGCGTGGAGCGAATACATAGAGGAGGAAGACGCATATTGGATAAAGGTAGCTAGGAAGGTGAAGATATGGTATACTAACGCTTTTCACGTTGGATACTTCCTTGATCCTGATCCTGAAGATGCGTATCAACAGTTGGTTACTGCATTAGCCAATTGGTCTCCTGAGAAAAAGAAGGAGAACCTGGAGAACCGTGCAGTATTATACAGAGAGAAATATAATTACCTGAACATAGCCAGAGAGTGGGAAAAGAGGGTTTTGTGAGTTCAAATGACGTTCGAACTCTATTACATAATATCCAGTTCAGCCTACATAGTCACGATAGTTTACACGATATACCAGTTGAGGAGGTTGTCCGTGAGGGATCACAGAGAAAATATAAAGAAGGAGGTGCGTAACTATATAATGAGTCAGGAGTTCAAAGAAGTCTTGATGGAAGCAATAAATCAGAGTGACATGAACAAGAAATTGAGCATCATAGTCTTAGCCTTATGTACTAACATATCTGAAGTTAAGAAATCGAAAATATGTCAAGAAGGGATATAAAAAATAACTTGGTTTATACTCCGTCGTCGTGTTTTTAGAGTCCGAGCATGTTGAGGAAGGAGCCGACGAATGGTAGACTCGAGCCGAACTTGGTTATCAAGCCCACCAGTATTCCGGCCACCGCTATGGCTACGAAGACATCTGCGTTCTGCGAAATGAAGGTCGCTATACCGCTCAGGAACCCAGTTATGGCTGTTACGATTGACGTTACGACGGAGGTTAAGGCAGACGCTATATTGGAGTAGGACATTTCCTGTCCACCTAGTATATGCTACGGTTTAAATTTAAAATAGCTAGTGGATACAGAAAGCAATAAACCTCCGTGTTTCTTAGTTACAACACATGGAAATGCTATCGGGTGCTCTTGTATGAAAGCCTATGTACCTTGCGAAAAGTGTAGTTACTATCAAGTCGCATTATATGAGGGTTATGATATAACGTTCAATTTGTTCGATGCTGATGTTTGCATTGACGACCCAATAAGGTTCTTCAAACGCATTAAATACATTAAGGATGAAGTCAAGTGCACCCTTTGGGGAGATACGGTATATAATGCGTTATATTATAACGACGACCTCATAAATTATGATGACTTCATAGTGCCCTCGTATTGGAACTTCGAGATGTTCACCAAGATGGGAGTCAAGCCTAAAGCCGTAGTTAAGAGACACATCAAACCGATTTTTCCTAACGTGAAAAAGGACAAGTTATTCGTGACATTAGGAGAATCGAGGTACTTCGACCGTAAGAACCTCGTCTTGGCAGACACTATAACCCGAGAGTTCAACGTCAGGGACAAGACCATAATCGTAGGCAACATGGGGAATCCCGACTATCAGACCTTCGACCTAAGTGAGGAGGAGAAGTATGAGCTGTATGCCAGGAGTAGGTTCTATCTGGCATTATCAAGAAGTGAGGGCTTCGGCATTCCTCCAATTGAGGCGATGGCGTTAGGTGTTGTCCCAATATTTCTAAATGCTCACGGTTACAAAGAGAACTTGGTAGGGATACCACTAGATGCCATAGATGAGTACACGCTTTACATAAACCGAGAACACTGCTTTAAGGTGTGGGAACTGTCTAAGCACGAACTGCGTTACGAAATCCAGCACGCCCTCACCATGTCAAAGGAAGAATATACAGATTTAAGTGAGAAAGCAAAAAATAAAGCTAGAGAGTATTATGCCCCAATGGAACCCTACGGTCTTTCTGAAGTTATTGGAGTTGGCGAAAAGGAACGGAATTGAGCGTAGATATAATACTTTCTACATTAAGGGCATTGCTCTCGTCCAATGCAACGAGGTATCTATTAACATTACAGTTGCTGATAGTCACTTACACATGTTTTACGACCCTGTAACGAATAGGTATTTCGCCTTCAGTATGCCCTTCTTTTTCGAATACGTCAATGCCCCTCAGCTCTTCAGTGAGGGGATAAAGCTCTGTTCCCAGTTGGAGGAAATGCCGTTTTCCGCACCATCCGTTCCCTCTAAGCAAGCTGATTCAGAATTGGACAGGATAATCACATCGTTGTCAGTTTTAAGTGACAGGACACTGCCTAAAGGTGCTGAATATCGTAGAGCGAAGGACTACGTTAAATTGAGGTACCCTGAGTGTTATGAGATAGTAAGGTACCTCGGAGTTAAGAAAGACACGGTCAAATTCATGGAATCGATCTTCGCAAGGCAGTGGGAGATTGCTGAGAATTTGCTTATATTATTATCCATGGACTGTGAGAACCCAAAGTGTGTTGATAGGATAGGAAAGTTTATTGAGCAGTGCAGTAAAATTATCCGTAATAAGGAGGTGCGTCAGTGACATGGACACATACGAACTTGCGAAGAAAATCTACATCTCATATGAGAACTCCAATAAATCCTATGTCTGTCTCAACGGGTTTGACCATGATTTCCTAAATGAGTATAATCGTAGATATGAACTTTGCACCAACGTGTTTGACGTTGTCCTCGCCTACCTTAAAATATATGACCCGAAGACATTGTTCGTTCCCCAGCTCCTAACTAAGCTCGGATATGCTTCTGCCCCAATGATTGAACTGAAACCACCCTTCTTACTCACCAATAATGCAGTTTTCGTGTGGCTCGGAAGGGAATTATTCCTGCATGACGAAGCACAGGTAGTGAAGACTACGACGGGTTACAACGATAATGGTGAACCGGTAGTGAAAGTGTTGGTGAAATACGATATGAACCCGATGGGCATAGAGGCGATTTCCTGGTGTCTTAAGTTATCTTTCATGTATAACAAGCCAATACAGTGCGGTATTTACGGGGTGCTGTACCAATGAGTCTCTGCGTTAGGGAAATAGGGAACAAGAAGGTGCTTTACATACCTAAGTCACTTGAGGACAACTTCGTTGAAGGTAGGATCTACCCGGTCATTGTAGAGAATAAGATAGTAGGGTTGAAGTGCATAAGGACTGCTAAAAGGAAAGTGCTTTACGTTCCTTCCCAGCTCGATGACCTGTTTTCTAACGGATGTCACTCATTCGCATATCTTAATGCGTAGGATTTTCACCTTCTCTGACGGTGTTGGGTACTCTTTGAACAACTCCCTTACGAACTCCCTGGGTGTCATCCTCCCTGAATCTAGGGCGTCCAGCAATAACAGTAACCTCTCCTTCGTTCTGCTTGCTACTCTGGTCTCATCTAAGAGTAAATAGGCGATCTCCACTGCCCCGGGTATTGAATACCCTTTAGAGTTGGCCAATAACATGTACACACACCTCACGAACTCCGTCTTTGTCGATATCATATACTAACATCTGTATCCAAATATTAATATATTATATGTTTCTAACGTGTGTATGATAAAGTATGGCAGGTAGACAGTCACATAAGAAATCCGAAGTAAGAAACGACACGTCGACGAGGTATAAGGGTAAACTCTACGGTATCTTCGTGAACTACATGGGAGAGAAATACGCCAGTGAACTCGTAGAGCAAATGTATAGTAACTACAAGGACGTATTCGAGGAAATCTACACGAAGATCCACAACAATCTGCGACCTACACTGGTTAAGTTAGCCGGTGCAGGTGCTACATTCCCACTATGGCAGATAATAAACGAAAGTATTTACGCAGTTTACCTAACCCACAAGGAGACTGCGTCATTCCTCGTTACCAAATACGTAAGCAGGGGCATACCCGGTAGCACCACAAAGAAAATCTTGGTTGCGGTAGCTAACCAGCTCAGGGAACTCGTTCCTGCGGTCGCAGAACAGTTGGGTGACGTGGCATTAGATGAATCCAATGTGGTCTCCACTGTTGATAATATTGTTACGAAGCTTCCCGCACTACCTAACAGCTACGCTGGTATACTAATGAAGACGAGGGTACCAACCACCACTCCACACTACCCTGGAACCAAGTCGTTCTCCGAAATAGAGACATCGTATGGAGCACTGGAGGGTATAGTGAAAACGTTATGAGGTGGTGAAAGATGGCGAAGAGAAATAGGCGTCTAAGTCCGGCTTCAGTATATAGGTACTACCTAAAGAGGTACACCATGAATATCGGCACTACAGCCCACTTGCTCAGCAAAGAGATCGCTACAAACCCCGAAGCAACGAGGGCAATAGCTAACCTCTCCATGCAGGAAACTTACAACTGGTTAACCGACTACGCACCTTCACACCTCGCAAAGGAAGTGGTAAAGAACGTGGCTGAGAAGTATGGGATACCCACGACTTTCCAAGGTTTGCTTATGTCGTTCGCAGAGAAAGTTTTAGCGAACTACATCCTAGATTATAAGGGCGAATCGTTAGTAGAAATATCCCATAACTTCCTCTGGACTCTAATGCAGAGACCCATAAGCGGTTTTGTCTCCGCAACAACGGGCTACCTATACACCTTCGTCAATAAAGCTGGGAAACCGTACACTGTTGATATGTCAAAAGTGTTAACAGAAATACAGGATGAGCTGTTCAAACTGTTAAAGTAACCTTTTTTTATCCTGTATCCATTCTTTAGGATATGGACAAGGTAAAGCTGAAAGGCTCAATCGCATATGTATACAAAGTGTTCGTTGAGTCGTTAAAGAAGACAGGGATAGAAACTGCGGGCGGGGCATTGAACGAGAACACTGTAGTTGTTGGCGTACCATTGAAAAGCTTCGTGAAGATGATAACGATGGACGTAAATAAGGAAGTGTGGGAACTGAAGATCAAGAACGGGAAGATGTTCCTCATCGGCACGAAGGAACTGGTTGATGAGGACGTCAAGAAAGTGAACACACAGATACTCTCGAAATTGAAGAAACTCGGGGTTGAAGCTGATGCCCACGTCACGGACGATGGAGATGCAGTGGTAATGGTATCGTTAGTTGACGTTGTTTTGAGGATACTGGAAAAGACGTTACAGGAAACCAAAGCTAGAGCCTCAAATCACATGCGTTCACTGAGGGTCAAGTTCGGGAGCGATGATGATTATGCCTACGTTGTGCTTTACACTAGGAGTTCGCAGAAAGACACCGTCCTAACTAAAATAGAGGAGGTGCTGAAAGATGAGTGAACAACCTCAGGATCCGAATAAGAGGATTGAAGAATTGGAGAAGAAAGTACAGGAGTTAACGGAACAGTTGGACAAGACTAAAACTGCTGTGAAAACGGTCGCAGGTATACTCGACAACCACCTCAAGGGTAAATGGACTGTTGAGGACATCCAAATGGCGTTAAACAACATCAACGAAATGGTTCAGTTGTTAACGCAGGCAGGCATAATACATCCAGGTGGGGAAGGTTCAGGTAATTTGTTGCAAATGATGATGGCACAACAAATGTTAGCACAAAGACAACAACCACAGGACGTTGAAGTAGAGCCATTAAGGAAGAAACCGAAGAAAAAACTGAAGAAATTCCTTGAGGAAGAAGAATGAATTAAAAAATGGAGTTCAGTTCCTTTTTGGCTTTCTTCTCCAGCTCCCCGCCCCACAACTCCTTGTATCCGGGTACCATTTCCCTAAGGACGTACAAGGCGTTAACTAGGTATGCCGGGTTATTGCCCTCAGCGTATTTCCGTATTTCTTTCGCATTGTTCTCATCTTTACCCACGTAAAGCTTACCGTTCTTCAATATCAAGACGTTCCTGTCCTCATCCACTATGATGCCAGTGACGTAATTCGCATTGTGGGGTAATTGGTGTTCTATCTCATGTATCAGGTTAGACACGTAGTCCTCATTAGACTCCTGCGGAAGTTCGAGGGTCTCTTCCTCTGTTTCTTTCTTTTCACTCATACATGAAAGTATGGATACAAAATATTTAAGTGTTGTGTCTGCCGATGAGAACGCATGAAGATCGTGAGTGAGGAATGGATAGAGAAAGGAAACGTAAAAGTGAGGTACGCCGTTGTGGAGGAAATACCCGGAAAACTATACTACGTGATCTGTCCCTCTTTACGTTTCTTCGAATATTGCTTTGACCTAAACCAATGCCGTAAAATCGCCTTGAACTTATCGGAGAAAGTCAACGACCTCTTATATTTGTAAAGGACGTTGAAGTGAATGGCGTTTTCACCCATGACGGAATAACGTAAGTAATTGAATTCTGCACGCTTAGGGTCATCACCTAGGAGAAATTGTAAGTCAAATAATTCTTTCACGGGAATGGGGTCTGTTAGGACAATAAGGATGTGAATATGTTTTTTTGATGGTGAATGTTCCCACCATGCGTCTTCTTCTTTGTAACCTAGACTGCGTAACATTTCCAGTTTCTTCTCTAAGATTAAATTAGGGTCGTAAAAATGGACGTCAACATCTATATCCAGTTTGATTAATTGTCTCTGGTCTACCACGTATACTCTCCCCCATCTTGTGGATAGCGGTGATACCACACTATCCTCTTTCCCACCGCACCACCATAGAAAACTCCCTCGTCCGTCAGTAAGGGGAGCACCTGAACCCCGAAGAGGTCTAAAATCCGATCCTCCAATTCCTCCATTAATTCTCGAATCTGTTGCTTCTTCTTCTTCGGATCCAACGGTACGCAACCCTGTGCCTCCACGAAAATGGGATGTTCCCATTCTGCGTAATCGAAGGATAATGTAACACATATTGTCCGTGCCGTATTTCTCTTCACCGATTTTTTCGATGAAGGGGATATACCTGGTGGGGATGTCCCCAATGGATCTCACCTTATAGTCTATATACCACCCTCTTTTAATCACCTGAGCGATCAACATAGCTTCTTCGCCTTAGCGGTTATCATTTTGCGGACGAATTCCGATGCGTAAAGACCGTAAATTTTCGAATATTCCTTTATCCGTTCATAGGTATCGGGTTCCAACTTAAACGAACGTGGTTGAAGCCGTCCCCATGGGTAGTCATAACTCACATCATCATTAACGGACTTAGCTATCTCTTTGCACTCATCCATAAGATTTCTAAAAAATGAGTCGTAATCAAGATAAGAAGGAACGTTACTTAACCACGTTCTCTGATATGGAGACAGGCGGAAACTCACGATTTGTCTGGGCATAAATATGCTATCATATTCAGGCAGATAAAAAGCTTTCTGAGAAGGCAGGGCAAGATTTAAAAGTATGAGGAGATATATAATTTCTGGGTGTTAAGTGTGATTGTAGTAATAGAGGAGGGCGTTTACCTCAAGTTAAAGGAAATGGCAGAGGAGAAAAAGATTAGTATAGCGTCAATAATAAGAGAAATTCTAGCATCATATTTCAGGATCGAGGACAACACTAAGAACTATTCAAAAACAAAGATAGCAAATAGAAGGGATCTATATGGTGAGAAGGCATATTACAGGATCCTGGTGAAGATGGAAAGACGGAATGAGATATACATTAAGAATGAGTTAAGGAAGCAAAAGAAAACCGTAAACGAGTTGTTGAAAGAAATACTTTTAGTTACGGCTTAAAAAAAATTAATCTGTAGCCTGTTCAAACGTATATAGATCAAGGTCATAGTAGTTTTGTGGGATTTCTACTATTCCGTGTTCATTGTGTAACAATATGGTTTTGCCCTCGAGGGCTATGATGATATGACTCCCTCGGAACTCATGCACACGCCCACCAAAATAGCGAGTGCGTGCATAAGTTAAGCCCATACTGCGACTCTTTTCCAGGTAGTAGTTAGTAAGGATTAGATCGCCCTGCCTGACTATGAACCTTTCACTTTTGGGTATTACGGCTTTCTCATAGACTGAAGCCGTTAAAAAATCGGCTTTTTCCATTTGTTTCTTAAGGGTTACCTGCTGAGACATATTTCCACTACTAGAATATAACAGCATAAACTTATAAGCTTTCATGCTGAGTATATGTCATGGTAAAACGTGTAACGAAACCCGGGACTAAAATCGCTAAAAAATACGGTTACATTTTTTTGGAATATGCACCTACGGCAACATTCCTTATGAACAAGTTTGATAACCTAGAAGAGAAAAAGATTTATGTATTTGAGTACAATTACCAATTTAAAACATTTAATGTGATAGTGCAAAAACTAACGCCTAATACATTGAAAATACACCTTTTACACCACTGTATTTACATGACGAAAGAGAATAACGGATTTACCATATCAATACCGGAAATTTATGAAAAGTGGAGAGAAGAAATATCCGATTTCTTTATTTACATACTTGAAGTCCACTACAACAAAATAATATACAAAAACAATGACGAAATAAGGATAAGAGAAAAAGCACCGTTCCAAATCAAAATAGAAGTAGCAAAAAAAACGTACTGCCCAGATCCAACAACTGAAAAAGTAAGAATGTGTTATATTCCAGAGAAAGTAGCAAAATACGGAATGGAAATAGGGATTGATAATCAAGACAATAGGTTTATGATTACAAAAATCAATAACAAAGATATCATAAAAATCAGAAAGAGAATCGAGAAAAAGAAAAATGAACCCGACATTTATTATAAAAAGGCGATGAAAACTAGAACTGTTATGTATCTATTCATAAAAATGTTTAGAAATAAAGGAATATTGCAAATGCCGATACAAGTACAACCAATATCCATTTATTCAAGACTGCGGATAAACAATGAAGAAATAATAGATTATGCATTTCGCTTTAGTTTCCCATATGAGCTTAAAAACAATACCATACATTTCAATGGAATACAAACGATATTAGTGGATTATGATTATGACCAAGTGAATCAAATATTATTCAAATTCCAACAAAAAATAATAGCAGGAATAGGGAGAACAGTTTTATGCGGGATCGACCCAAATAATAGATTATGGTGTAACGTATTGAGAGGATTTATGAAATGGTGGAAAATTGAAGATGTATATAAAAACATGTATGAACTAGATGAAAAAACAAAAATTTATGAATTTTAAGACCGTGTTTTTTAAAAAAGAAAAAAGTTACTTTTTAAATAGATTTTGATTCTTGGATAATTTGAGAAAAAATTGGCACAAGTCTATAATAGCTTTTCAGAAATGCGTTTACGGATAAATTGATTTCCTGCCCATTGTTGTGGTATATCACCCTGCTTACTGCCTTCGTTATTGGTACATCATTATTTTGAACTATTATGTAGAATATGAATTTACTCAATATCGCTAATTTGCGTTTGTTTTTGATTTGGGTAAGCACTTTTGGTGCATATCTTAAAACTTCCACCTCTATTTTATCTGTATTTTTGGGATGGAAGCTTAAAAAAAGTGTGTACTTACTGAAGTAATGAGTATAATCGGTGATACTCTCATGTATGGTTTCAACATATGGCTTAATACCATAACTTTGGATAGAAACGTAATAAGTGACCTCCGAACTAAATTTGTTCTCATATTTTTTATCGAACACCTGAATCATTTTTTTTGACCTCCAAAAATGAAAAAATCATAAACTTACTGTAACGGGGTTAACGTATACGTGCCGATGCCCACCCCAATTTACGTTAGTGGCTCTAATCCATTTTCCCACCGTATACTTTCCTCTCTGGGGTGATAATAATAGATAGGTATGGATGCCATGTGTACCACCAAAACTTACCTGACGAGCCACACGTTTATAGCAGATATCGTTAATGGTGCTAGAATTAGATATTATAGGACATTCAGATATTTCATAATTTAGTTGATCAACTCCACCCGCTCCAGTTTTTCGCCAATTAAAAGCGAAAATTGTAGCATACACAGGAGGAATAGTATCGTAACGTGTAGGAACAATTCTGACAGTGACATTTTTCCCGTTAATTTTTGAATTAGGATCGCTGAACTTGAGATTGTTTCTAAAATCTTCCCTAATATTAATATCAATAGCCATATTAATTTTTATTGGATTTTCAACTTTATTAAGCAATCTCCTATCTATCTTAAACATTAAATAATGAATTCTGTAGTTTTTTAACTCATAACCGATAACATATTTTTGTGTCTCCCTAGCTATATAAATTGGTATTGAACCACTCAAAAAAACGTTTTGCACATGAATAACTGACTCCCGTTTTTCAGGGATTTGGTTTCTTAGTTCCATGCGTTTCACTAGGAAAAATTATACGGGAAAAGTATATATACCTTTCGCTTTATAACCTCATATTCTCTAGGAAGTTAATTAAGAAGAAGTGAAAGAAAAGAAAAAGCGAAAGAGAAAATTAAAGAGAAAACGAAAGAGAAAGTTAAAGAAAGTAGGAAGAGAATAAATTAAAAAAAGAATTGAATTATTCTAACACTGCCCACTTTAGCAGTTCATCCCCGGCAAGGGGATGAACAAAAATGTAGGCCGGGGCCCACTCCCCGCCCTGGGGAGTGTAGGCATCGATCATTACCACTATGGGGATTACGTCTCCATGAACTTCAGTAAATTTTTTTGCCTTTTCCTTAACGCTATAGGACTGCCATGTTAGCCATTGTTGGTATTGTTGTTTGTTCTCGAATTTTTTAATCATTGCCCTTTGACCTCCTCGGGATTTTTTGCCCTGTATGCCAGGGCATCGTATTGCTTTTCTTCGCAAATACCCTGGCATTGCACTAACTCCTTCAAAACGTCACCGTATATCTCTGCCCTGATTAGCAACACTTTACCTTCATCATACGCCTTTTGAACTTCCTGAGTGTTTAACACTTTCCCTTCCTCGAGCCTGAAGGCTAGGATTACTATGTACAATATGTCACCGATTGTAGCCTTTATGGAAACTCTGTTTATTTTTAACTGTGAATTACATAACATGTTTAAGAAGTCAATAGTGCCCTGATGACCAATGGCGTTAAAAACGCCATTGGCAATTACTTCGCAGAATTCGTTTTTATCAACATTTGTAAAAGATACATCGAAAGGCAAACGTATCATATTCGGGCTGAATGAGTTAGTTAAGTAAGTTGTCATCTAATCCACCCCTTCACACTATAGCGGAAAATAGTAAGTGGCATAAAAGCATTCATTGTCTTCACCACTTTTCTCTAACACATTCTTCAACCGCTTGAACAATGCTAAAACTGTAGTCCTAATGTCGCTATCAGTTTCCAACTCCCCAACAATAGAATTAAAAAACTCGTCAGGGAGTTGGATTTTTGTATGACATACGGGGAAATACCCTGTTCCATTCCAGTCTTCTCTTATAAAGTATATATCAATATCAGTATACTTAAATAATTTTATTAAATTGACATTAAACTCTTCATAGTTATCATACCCCTTATTATACAAGGGATATGATCTGTGCACAATGTGCAGTTGCTTAATTTTACCTTTTTTATTTGTTTTAATCTTCATGGCGTATTTCGCCTGATCCCACTTCACAAACTGGGACTTTTCAAACTGTCCGTTTTGCACATGTTTCACCGTGTAGTAGTATAAAATAGCAGTATATATACCTTTCGCTTTATCGCCTCATAAATCACAAACTACCTAGAACAAATATACTAAACTTACTATATTTTTTGTTTGTTTTTTTGTTTGTTTTAATTTTTGTAAACTGAGTTATTTA
>Ga0208313_100224_pt1 | contig 16951 bp, 13 predicted proteins | sample OSP_15_2_FD_187142 | JGI IMG/M metagenome (GOLD analysis project Ga0208313, IMG submission 187142) | Extremophilic microbial mat communities from Yellowstone National Park, USA - OSPB_Slides-mat_host_7_15 (SPAdes) (version 2) | ecosystem: Environmental > Aquatic > Thermal springs > Hot (42-90C) >... | reverse complement strand
TGATAATAGGATAGAAAATAGGATAAACGGGCTTGACAGAAAGCTTGATAGCAGATTTCTCACGCTTTTGAGCATTCAAATAACGATGTGGGTTACCATAATTTTAACAATATTAATTAAATAAAACTTTTTCAAATGATCAGGATTTGATCAATTTTAAACAATCAAAAAATTTCTTTGAATTAATTATTAAAATTGATATTTTAATTGATCTTTTTATTTTTTTAACTTTCAATTCTAGACGTACCTGCACCTATGCCTAACTCGAATCTGCCATTGCTGAGTTGATCCAAAGTTGCAGAAATTTTTGCTAATATAGCAGGATGTCTATATGTTGCATTTAATACAAGTTGGGATAATTTAATTTTTTTCTGTTAAAGCTGCGATATACGAAAGTGTTGTTAATGGTTCAAATGTATCCCATTCTAAGTGATCTCCCATGTTTATCGAATAAAAGCCTAGTCTGTCAGCTTCATTAGATATTTTTTCAATAATTTCTTTATCCATAACGTTAAGCAATAGCCCAAACTTAATCATGTACCAATCCCTTTGCAGGTTATTATCATTATTCAATTTAAATATATCAACAAATTATTTTGTATGATCAAGTATTATAACAATCCTTCCATTTTCTGACCTCCTCCCCACCCTAGAAAGGTGAGGGTTCCCTTTTAGAGTAGTTCATTGGTTTCCAGCATTGATTCGTGGCTACATCTCGCATTTGCTGGACAGTCGGGAGGATCAGAGCTTCCATTTGATCAGGTTTCAATGAAAATAAACCTTCATATAAAGGATAGCCAGCCCTAAATCTGGATTCTATAAAGAATCCTTCATTAAATAATTGCAATACTGAATGCTCCTTCCTAAGTCCCATAAAGCCATCTATCGAGCTTAGGAGGGGCGTCACTGAATTTCCTAAAAAATTTAAATTCTAAGATATTTAAGCCTTTTCATCCCCGCCATAAATGGCGAGGTTTTCATTTATGTAAATGTTCTCTTATATAACCAATAGAGTTTATTAAATTCTAATCGTTTGATAACCAATAACTATCTATAAACAATATATATGCTAGTACGTTTCAGTTTGATTTAACCAGAAAATTGTTATTCCCTGAAGCAACCAGAAAATCGGAAATTGCACATAAAATATTTTGGGAATATTGAGAATAGCCTAAATAAATCACAGTATAACCATCCAAACCTTGCATTTTAGATGGATTAGCCATCTCAGTTCTTCCTTTAATGATAGGAATATCACAAGTAAAGGATGAATCACTAATGCCCGTATTAGGAGTATTAGTTGCAACTATATTAGCTTGAGTACCTGCTTTAATTAAGTTAGGATGGATGTACAACATTGAAATTATGAATATCGAAATCAATAATGCGGAAATTATAATAGGAAGATTTAGATTTTTAGTGTATCCCATATTTTAACCTATACTTGAAAAGCTAAAGTTTCCACGATATATTTCCAATTTAGCAAGAAATCATAAGATTTAAAGAAATCCTTCAATTTAATTAAAGTAACTTTAGCGCTAGATCTGATTGATTTATTGCTCTCCATTCAAAGAAAATTTTCTTTTAAAGTATTCAAGTTTTATCTTTACAAAGAATAAGGCTTTTGTTCATTGTAAAATAAATAAATAGTTTAGATAAATTATTTGTTAATGTATGTGGATTCCAAAATGGCTTGGAGAAGTTTATTCTAAACTTTACGTGAACTTTTGTGTAGAACCTTTCACTTTTGAAAACGCTAAAAAAATAATTAATAAAAATAATAAATGGATAAATGTAGCCTTTAGTAAACTTCATAAGCATAGAATATTGTACATATATAAAAAATCCAAACCTAGATTATATAGAGTAATTAAGCCAGAATCATTTGTTTTAATGAGTTCAGGAAAAATAAAAAACTTGGAAAAAATTAAGCAAGAAAGATATATTCAATTAATTTACGATACTTTTTTAAATCTTTCAAAAAATTTTCGTTTAACTTCTTTATGTATATATGGTTCTGTTGCACGTGGAAAAGCTAAATTCAACAGTGACTTGGATATTTTAATTATCTCCGATGATTTTAAAGGAACTTTAGCTTCTAGGATTGATAAATTAATAACTATTGAAGAAAAAGTTTTTGATGAAATTGAACGTTTAAAAAGAGATGGAATATACACTAGCCTAAGTTTCCTTCCTCTTAGAAAGGAAGAAGTAACGAGATTTCCTTTAATTCTCTTAGATTTAACAGAAGAAGGTATTATAATTTATGACGAAGAATTTTTCTTGGAAAAAATATTGGTTAAATTGAAGGCAAAACTCATAGAATTAAATGCTAGACGTATTTTCATCGATGAAGATACATGGTATTGGGATTTAAAGCCCGATTACAAATTTGGTGAAATTATAAGCATATGAAAATTGTAGAAATAGCAAGGTCTTTTCTCAAACAAGCTGAGGCAAGATTAAAAGATGCAGAAGAAGCTTTGGAGGAAGAGCTGTATGCATATGCATTAAGATTATCTCAGGAATGCGTAGAGTTATCTTTGAAGGCTTCTTTGAAACTCGTTGCAATAGAATATCCTAAGAAACATGATGTATCAGATATATTAATAAGTGTTAAAAACAGATTTCCTGAATGGTTTCAAAATGAAATTAGCTTTTTAGCTAATACTTCTAAAACTCTTTCTAAGAAAAGAGAAATAAGTATGTATGGAAACGAGGAGCTAGGTTTAGCTCCAGATGAATTAATTAGCAAAGAAGAAGCTAAAAATGCAGTTGAAATGGCTAAAAAAGTATATAGCTTATGCAAAAAATTGATTGAGATAACTAAAATAAATAATATAAAATCCGCGTAAGATTATCTGAACAGATTGCTTAAGCATAGTATATTATGCTAATTATTTGTTTATTTTGATATGGCTAGATAGAACTTTTAAGAAGTATAGGAATAACAAATAAAGAAATGGAAAAAGGGTTTAAATTTTGTCTGTGCAGAGGCGAGTTGCAAATTACTTATCTTCGTTGGAATTCGAGAACTAATAACTGTTATAACATGGATAGGAAAATTAGGTAATAGTAGTATAATATAATCCTTTGGCTCGCTTATGGCTACTAGGTAAAGATTTACGTTTTTAATTACTTCCTCTGGCAAATTTATTAGAAGCCATAGAATTAAAGCTTCTGTTGGACATATCGCTGGTAGCTCTTGCTTAACAGCTTCATCTTCTATTAAGCCTTGTAAAGGTATTCTTTCTTCTTTTGTTCTTGAAATCAAAAAATCTCTTATTTCACTTGAAGATGGAGAAAATACCAATACTGTAATACTTTCTCTTCCCATTCTAAATCTTAGGCATCTAGCATTAATGTATCCTGCAAGTAATATCATTAACATGTGCAAAGTAATATTATACTCAATTTCATGCTTGCCACTGAAGTAAGCTCCTCTTGTATATCCGTAAAATTCAATGTTGAATATAGAAGGTAAGGAATAATTACCGATTGCGAAAGGATATAAGGAATTGTTCAAGTCAAAAATTGAATACTGCTTGTTTTCAAGTTTCCTTACATATTCTTGAAACATTTCATCTACGTCTGCTGCTCCACTTACACCTAATTCATTCTTAGCTTTTATATTCCAGTTTCAAATCCTTATAGGTATTCTATAAACTTATACGTTTCAAGAAACCTTAGGCGTTTTTATTGCGTTTCAAATCCTTATAGGTATTCTATAAACAAGAAAGAAAGCTAATACAAAAAATCATTCAAGAGTGTTTCAAATCCTTATAGGTATTCTATAAACGAAAATGTAGTAATAGATGCTTGTTGAGTATTACTGTTTCAAATCCTTATAGGTATTCTATAAACCAACATACCGTTTACCGTATTCCTCAAAAATTTCTTCGTTTCAAATCCTTATAGGTATTCTATAAACTAAGCGTAAGCTAAAGCAAATTCTTTCTAAATTCTCTGTTTCAAATCCTTATAGGTATTCTATAAACCCTCCAATCCTCAGGTTTTGCTATTTCGACTATAGCGCTGTTTCAAATCCTTATAGGTATTCTATAAGCTAAATTACGTCCATGACCATGATGGACATCCTCTCGGGTTTCAAATCCTTATAGGTATTCTATAAACGACTTAGATTATGTTTATCCCGAGATCTTAAGCATTAGTTTCAAATCCTTATAGGTATTCTATAAACGTGTATGGGATGAATGTCTAGGCCAATGCAGTAAGTGTTTCAAATCCTTATAGGTATTCTATAAACCTGCAATTTGCCATGGTGCATTCATACTTTGTTCAAAAGTTTCAAATCCTTATAGGTATTCTATAAACTACTTCAAAATAAAGAATCTAGCATCAGCAGAAATAAGTTTCAAATCCTTATAGGTATTCTATAAACCTGCTATACCAACTCCTGCTAAGACTGCTTTTCTGCGTTTCAAATCCTTATAGGTATTCTATAAACTGACCCCGAATGGCCAAAAATCCAAACAATGTTCATTGTTTCAAATCCTTATAGGTATTCTATAAACATGCAAATATGCCCAATATGTCATATCTTGAACAAGCATGCATAGTTTCAAATCCTTATAGGTATTCTATAAACTATTTATGCAATACACTAGTTTTGATGCCCAAGGAAAGTTTCAAATCCTTATAGGTATTCTATAAACTCATAGGTTCACTAGTCGTAAAAATTTTCAAAAAGGCGTTTCAAATCCTTATAGGTATTCTATAAACTCTCCAATCTGGCCTAAAGTAAGGCCGGTATACTTTGTATGTTTCAAATCCTTATAGGTATTCTATAAACGAAATAATTGAAAATGCTATTTTTCTATATTTCCTAGTTTCAAATCCTTATAGGTATTCTATAAACGATAGAATTTTAAGAATCAATCAAGCTATTGAATGGTGTTTCAAATCCTTATAGGTATTCTATAAACCATAAGAAAGAAGTTCCCAGAACTTAAGCTTTGCAAGTTTCAAATCCTTATAGGTATTCTATAAACATACTCCATTCTTAACGAAGGTAGCTTGTGCATCAACTGGTTTCAAATCCTTATAGGTATTCTATAAACATTAATGTTTATACCAAAGTCATATAGCGGTGTAGTGTTTCAAATCCTTATAGGTATTCTATAAACACTTCCTACATGGAAATGCTCGATCAACTGTCATATATGTTTCAAATCCTTATAGGTATTCTATAAACCCACAAGGGCCGGCCCATTATAAAGTAACAATAAACTTGTTTCAAATCCTTATAGGTATTCTATAAACATAATAACAGAAATAACAGTATGGCTGAATTATACCAGTTTCAAATCCTTATAGGTATTCTATAAACTTTTAAGCCTAAAGCTCAGGCCCCTAGCGGTGTTGAAGGTTTCAAATCCTTATAGGTATTCTATAAACTATAACGGAAATTTATGCTCAAATTGTTCTTCGAGGTTTCAAATCCTTATAGGTATTCTATAAACAATGGAATTTGATTTCCATCACTCAATCTTGTTATTGGTTTCAAATCCTTATAGGTATTCTATAAACAAGGTAGCGAAAGCATTGCTAAGTATATTACTCTGGTTTCAAATCCTTATAGGTATTCTATAAACCCTGTTTCCTGATCAAGGAAGCTATGGGCTATAAAGGTTTCAAATCCTTATAGGTATTCTATAAACTGAAGTCAACAAAACTCACTGCTTCAAGCTTGTTATGTTTCAAATCCTTATAGGTATTCTATAAACGCAGTTATATTTACCATTAGTATACTGGACCTACTTGTTTCAAATCCTTATAGGTATTCTATAAACAAGCAAAGTCTGAAGACATTTCAGTAAGCTCTTCATGTTTCAAATCCTTATAGGTATTCTATAAACGAGGAATTCTTTGACGCAGAAAAACTAAAAGCTCACGTGTTTCAAATCCTTATAGGTATTCTATAAACCATATACACGTATAATATTAGCAAATTCCCGAATCGGTTTCAAATCCTTATAGGTATTCTATAAACGTCTTTTGAGCTTGAGCACTTTTTTCCTTTTCGTCTTGTTTCAAATCCTTATAGGTATTCTATAAACTAGCTATATTAGCTATAACAATCGGTTTTGTAGTAAGTTTCAAATCCTTATAGGTATTCTATAAACCGATATTTTGTGCTCTGAACCTGCAAAGGTTGATAGTAGTTTCAAATCCTTATAGGTATTCTATAAACTGGCATCATCATCACTTGTCGCTACATGGAATGCATTGTTTCAAATCCTTATAGGTATTCTATAAACCCGTGCCTATATTCGTGTTTTTAAATTATTATCCTTTTTACACTCTTTAATATTGTTTTGTCGACCCTAGATATTTATATTTTAAGGAGAGATCGACGAAGAATTTATTGATATTTTGGTTTCTTCTATAACAAATGCATAATTATTATAGCTACAAATATATTATATAAGGTATGAGATTTTTAATAACTTTGCAAGTACACGAACCCCTCATACTTCCTCTAAGTTATAATCATCTTGTTCAGGCTTCAATATATAGTAACATAAGTCCTGAGCTTTCAAAATTTCTTCATGATAAAGGGTTTATTTATGGTAAGAGACATTTCAAGTTTTTCACATTTTCTCGGCTCATGGGTAAATACCAACTAAAACATAAGACAATACAGTTTAACGAAAATATACATTTCTATGTCTCATCACCCCTAAAGAAATTTATGAACGATTTAGCAAATTCAATAATGCAGAAAGGATATTTTAAGTTAGGGAATTATAAGTTGGAAGTTGTCAGTATTAAGGTCCATGATGAACCTGTAATCAGCAACAAGGTTAATATTAAGATGCTATCTCCTGTTACGGTATATAGCACACTTTTAACTCCTGATAGAAAGAAAAAGACATATTATTATTCTCCTTTTGAAAAGGAATTTCAAAAACTTATAGACGACAATATAAAAAAGAAATACTTTATTTTTTTCCATAAAAAACTTAAATCAGACATAATAATAAAACCTTTGAATGTTCGCGAAACCATCATAATGTATAAAAATTTCTTGATTAAAGGGTGGATGGGTACTTTTAGACTGCAAGGTCTAAAAAAGGCATTAAAGCTTGCCTATGATGCGGGATTAGGAAGCAAAAATTCCCAAGGGTTTGGGATGTTTGAAGTCATATCTCGTTAATTTTATTCAAGTAAAAATTTATTATTTTAAAAATTTATAATAAAATAAATATTAAGTTATAATGAGGTGATATGCTAGAAATCATTAAAGAATGGGGAGATTTTTATAAACGTGAGATTACTGGTGAAATCTCAAGCGAATTAAAAAATGTCAAACATGTTCTAACTATAACAATTAAGTTTGATGGAGATAAAGTATCATATAAAGGAATTGAGTATGAGGAATTTGATCCAAGAAAAAGTGGAAGATATTTATATGCCCGTAAATCTCCCCAAGGAGCAAATTATACACCTTCAGCATTACTTACAGAACCTAAAAAAACATTTATGAATAAAATTTTGGGTTGGTATAAAAAATATAAAGACATATTTGAAAATATCTTTAAAATATTAGAAGAAAATAAAGATTCGATAATCAACGATATTAATAATTTTATTAGTAAGTATAAACAAAAAATTAAAAAAGGTGAAAATATTCTCCTTACAATGAAATTTCTTGATAAAGATAAAGAGAAATATTTAGAAAATTATAATATTTATAGAGACATCTTAGAAAAAAGTAAAAGGGAGAGATTTGGAAAAGTTTCTTCGTGGGGAGAATCAAAAGGCCATGGAAAATGCTTTATATGTGGTAAAGAGAGAGAAGTCTTTGGTTTTACTGTAAGTAACGTTTTTCCCTTTGCAACGGTTGATAAGCCTGGTTTTGCTCCAGGTCTGGATAGAGAAGCATATGTAAAATACATGCCCGTTTGTGAAGATTGTGGTTGGTCGCTAGAAAATGGAAAAAAATTTTTAAAACACTATCTTGATTTCTCTTTTAAAGAAAAAACAAGATACTGGGTTATACCTTCAGTTTTAAACGAGGAAGTCCGTAAAGAAATATTTGAAATTACTAAAGATATTAAAGGTAAAGAATATAAAGATGGATTGATTGCAGCTGAAGATTTTACACGAGAATATGTAGATAATATAAAAGGTGGTTTCTCCTTATCCTTCCTTTTTATTACAGAACAACAGGCTCGTTGGATAATTGAAAGTTTTGTTGAAGATGTATTTCCTTCGTGGATAAATGAAATATATATAGCGCAGAAAAATGTTAAGGAAGATGATATTTTTTCAGAAGATGTAATGAAAAGAATTTTTTATAAAAATTTTGAGGGTACATTATTTTCGCGCTACGCACATGGTAAGAATAATTGGTTTTTAGAATTTATGGGAGATTTTTGTAAGAAAGAAGATCTAATCAATTTTATTTCATCTATTTTGCGAAAGAAACAAATAAATAAATTATATTACTATTTTATGCAAAAATTAAGAGATATTTCTAACAAGTGGGATGATAATGAATTGAAAGAAGCTACGTTAAAATCATTTACTGTTTTATGTTTTTTAGAAAAATTATATAAGTTAAAAGAACCATCTTATGAATATAGTGAGGCACATATGAGTTATGATGAGTTTGAGGATTTTTTCAAAAAGTATAATTTTAACGAGCCTTGGAAAAAAGCTGCTTTTGCTGCAGGAGTCTTAGTGCGTTATGTATTAAATGTTCAAAAAGAATTAAGAGGAGATACACCTTTTGCAGCTAAGCTTAGAGGACTTATGTTCGATGAAAAGAGGCTAAAGAAAATATTTAGAGATGCTGAAAATAAACTCTTAGAATATGATAAAAGGAGGCCAATATTAGAAGAAGCTGTTGGCAAATATTTGGCTGAAGCTGAAGGGAAATTTAATGCAGATATGGATAAAATTTCTTATTACTTTACCTTAGGATTAACTTTAGGAAATATATTTATATATAAAAAATTATTAGTTGGAAAAGATGAGCTCGAAGCAAGATAATATTGTTAAAAATAGAATTGAGATACTATTTCTATATGATGCTACGTATATAAATCCTAACGGAGATCCTCTTGCAGAGAACAGGCCCAGAATGGATGAAGAAACTAGCATGAATATAGTAACCGATGTGAGGCTGAAAAGAACAATAAGGGATTATTTGTATGAATATGAGAAAAAAGCAATATTTGTATTAGGAGAAAGAGAAGAAACTGGAATATTGAAAACTAGGGAGAAGAAAATTGAGGAATTTCAAAAAAATAAAAATCTATCAGCTAAAAATTTAAAAGAGCTAGAAGAAAATTTAAAGAAAGAATACATAGATTTAAGATTGTTTGGTGCCACAATAGCGGTAGAAGACAAACCTGTTTCTTGGATAGGCCCTGTTCAGTTCCGTTTTGGAAGATCATTACATAGAGTAAAACCAGAATTAATTAAAGGAACTACGGTTCTTCCTTCAGCTGAGCGAAAAGCTGCAGGCACATTTACAGAGACTTATGTCGTACCTTATTCTTTAATATGTTTTTATGGGATCATCAACGAAAAAAATGCTGAGAAAACGAAACTTACAGTTGATGACGTAGAGCTTATGTTTAAGGCAATGTGGAATGGAACAAAAAATCTTATAACAAGGTCAAAAATTGGTCAAATGCCTCGTCTCTTATTTGTTGTAAAATACAAAGAAATGAATTATCATATAGGTGATTTGGACCGTATGGTTAAAATAAAAACCAATAAAAATGACGAAGAGTTAAGAGAAATAAATGAATTAAAATTAGATCTAACTGAACTTATTAACGCTTTAAATAATAATAAGGCAAAAATAGAATCAATATCGATTGAAGCAGATGATGCTGTAACGTTTATTTATAAAGATAGGGAATTTAAGGGAAAGCAAGAGTTAATTAATATATTAAATGGAGAATTAAACGCAACAACAAAGTCTGTAGATATCAAGCCAATGAATATTAACATATAAGAAAAATTCATTTGCTTTAATAAGGATGAATACTCAACCAAAAATAAACTTACTAGTAATGGATATTTGGAGCGATTATGCTTTTTTTAGAAGAGGATATACAACAACTTCGCCTTTAACATATCCTTTTCCACCCAGAACAACAATAAGCGGTTTATTAGGGTGTATCATGGGTATGGATTATAATGAATATTATCTTAAAATTGAAAATCTTTTTTCTACAGAAAATTCTCTTTTTTCAATACGGCTAATAAATCCTATAAAGAAAATTAAAATAAACCAAAATTTGGTAGATACTAAAACAGCTAAATATCAAGATATTTTAAAATTAGGAGGACCATTAGAATATACTAGAACACAAATACCATTTGAATATTTAAAAGAACCTAAGTATAGGATATTTATATGGCTTAAAGATGAGAATTTGTTTAATAAACTTTGTAAAATGATAGAACATTATGAAACAATTTATACCCCATATCTTGGTTTAGCTTCGTTTATTGCAAACTTTAAGTATATTGGTATTTATGAAGCAGAGAGATTAAAAATTGAAGAAAGCAATGTAGATAAAGGGGTTGAAATCGAAAGTGTGGTGCTTGCAGAACATATGATCAAATATGAAAATGGCAAAGAATATCAGAGAGTCAGAATGCCCAGAACTATGAAGAGTGACAGGAGTGTTAGGGATACAATTGACTTGATTTATGAAAGAAATGGAAAACCAATAACTATTTTATCTGGTGAATACTATTATTTGAAGGAATATAAAGGTAATGTTGTACTCTTTTAGATTATATTCGCATCCAAATAAGTATCTTTACGAGCATTTATATGAGGTAGCTGAATTATGCAAAGAAATAATAAAACAAAAAGTTTTTAATGATAAAATTTATTCAAAAGAACTATTAGAAGAAGTAGCATATTTAATAGGTCTTACTCATGATTTTGGTAAATCTACTACATTCTTTCAAAAACACTTATCAGGAGAAAAAAGCATGTTAGCTCATCATTCACAAATTTCATCATTGTTCGCATATTATGTGGTAAAAGAATACCTAAAGAAAATAAATGCAGAGGATGAAATTCTCCCACTTATAGCATGGATAGTTGTAGCTGCGCATCATACTGATCTTGTGGACCTTAAAGGTGAAGGAGGTCTAATAAACAAAATAGAATATTATTTGGAGAATAAAATAAAACATGGGAAAAGCACAATAGAATATCAAATTGAAGATATCAAGAAAAATACTTTGGATGAAGTTAAAAAAATATACTTTAACTTTGATTTCATAGACGTTGAAAAATTTCTCAATATATACGAATTGGAAAGATTATTTAAGGAAATTAAAGAAAAGATTAAATTATTAGGAAACAAATATCATAATACATTACAATATTATTTTCTTACAATTCTTCTATACTCGATACTACTAGACGCAGATAAACTTATAGCAAGCGGATTGCTAAGACCGCCAGAGAGGATAACAACAATTAATGATGCTTTAATAGAAAATTATAAGGAAAAGAAACAAATGGTTACTAATACTTACATTGATCAGCTAAGAGAGAAGGCATATAAAGAAGTTTTAAAAAATATAGGTAACGTAGATTTTTCTAAAAACAGAATTTTCACAATAGAACTTCCAACAGGCTGTGGTAAAACACTTGCAGGACTTTCTTTTGCACTTAAGCTTAGAAATAGAATAGCACAAGAATATGGGGTTGCTCCAAGGATAATATATTGCTTGCCATTCATCAGTATTATAGATCAAACGGAAAAGATAATTCATGAAGTGCTTTCCTTAGATTATGGTTTCATACCATCAAACTTAATGCTAACTCATCATCATCTCACCGATGTGTATTATAAAATAAAAGAGTATGAAGAATATGATCCATTAAAATCGTTATTATTAATCGAAGGCTGGCACAGTGAAATTATAGTCACAACTTTCGTGCAATTTTTCCATAGCTTAATAACAAATAAAAATAGTTCAGCAAGAAAATTTCACAATTTGATTAATGCTATAATAATCTTAGATGAGGTTCAGACGATTCCTCACAAATATTGGAATGTGATATCTGAAGTTCTTAAAGAGCTTACCAAATATAATTGCTGGATAATATTAATGACAGCAACAATGCCATTAATTTTCAACGAAGAGGATGTTCAACCACTGGTACCAAATCGGCGCTATTATTATGAAGCATTGGATAGAAAAGAATACAATTTCAATTTGAAAGATATGCAACTAGATGATTTTAATAAACTTATTACTGAAAAAATTCTTTTAACGAATAAAGACATAATGATAGTATTAAATACTATTCCATCAAGCAAAAAGACCTATCAATATATAAGGAATGAATTAGCAAAAAAGTTTGGCAAACCAAAAATTTCAGAAGAAGGTATAGCAGAATTTCCGAATATCATACTAATATACCTTTCAAGTAATATTATACCAAAACATAGATTTGAAAGAATTAAAAGTATAAATAATAAAGAATTAAATAAAAGAAAAATTATAGTGTCCACACAAGTTATAGAAGCGGGGATTGACATAAGCGTAGATGAAATCTACAGAGATTTTGCACCTCTGGATAGCATAATTCAAACTTCAGGACGATGCAATAGACATAATGAGAAATCATCTGGAATAGTTAACATATATTATCTAAAAGATGAAAAAGATGATAAATTCTCGCATAAAATATATGATAAATTATTGCTAGAAGTAACAGGAGAAATATTAAAATATTATCATACAATAAAAGAAAAAGACTTTAATCTAAAAGCGATCCCAGAGTATTATCGAAAAGTTAAAAGTAGAGGAGAACAAATCAATTTGATAGAACCAGTAAAAAATTTAAGGTTTTCAATAATTGAGGAAAGTTTTAAACTTATTGAGGAGGAAATATATAAAAGAGACGTTTTTATCGTAATTAATGAAGAGGCTACAAAAATATTAAATGAAATCGACTCAATACTAGAGATGAAAGATATTAATAAAAGGAGAGAAGAACTTTTGAAACGAAGAAAAGATTTCTTTAATTATGTAATCAGTGTTGATTATAGAAGCAATAAATATATCAAAGAAACAAAGAGAAAAATACCATACATTGAAAAAGAATACTACGATCTTGAAACAGGTTTAAGCGTTGAAGATGAAGAAACATTAATAATATAAGATCAATAGAGTAACTTATCGGAAAATAAACCTAAAATTAAAGGTCTATATTTAACAATAAAAATCTATTATAATAATAAATGTAAGATGTCAACGTATTATTTTTCAAGCGATAATAAGATAATAAGCGGAACGCTTATTTGGTATTATTATGTTTGTAAACGTGAAGTATGGCTAATGGCAAGAGAAATAACTCCTGATCAAGATTTTCCTTCTTTAGAAATTGGAAGAGCTATTCATGAAATTTTTTATACAAACTTTAAAAAAGAAATATCTATAGAGGGAGCTAAAATAGATCTGATAGAAAAAGAAGACAGAGTTATCTGTGAAGTTAAAACTTCTTCACGTTATTTAGAAGCTGCCAAATTTCAGTTAGCATATTACTTATATAGACTTAAAGAAATGGGTATTCGATGTTCTGGTTTAATTACAATACCGAAAGAGAAAAAGAGAATAAAAGTAATTCTAGACGAGCAAATTGAAAGAAAGTTAATAGAAACATTTAACGAAATAAAAAAGATAGTAAGTTCTGAGAAGCCCCCTCCACAAATCAGGATACCTTATTGTAGAAAATGTGCATATAAAGATTTTTGTTGGGGGGAAACGTGAAAAAAGACTTTTACATACTTAGTAGTGGCGAATTGAAACGTGAAGGTAATACTTTATGTTTTATAAGCGAAAAAGGTAAGAAATTTGTTCCAATTACAGATATTGCATCTATACTCATCTTCGGTGAAGTATCATTTAATAAAAAATTGCTAGAATTTTTATCATCAAATGAAGTTTTAGTGCATTTTTATAATTATTATGGTTATTATGTTGGCAGTTTTTATCCTAGGTCACATTACAACTCAGGATATATGATATTAAAACAGGCTGAGCATTACATGAATTATGAAAAAAGAATACTGTTGGCTAAAAAATTTGTCGAAGGTGCAATAAAAAACATGATTAAAAATCTAAAATATTACGAAGCTAGAGACAAAGAGCTTAGTCTACAGATAACTATATTAGAGAACTTCTTGAGTAAAGTATCAAATGTCAAAACAGTAGAGGAACTTATGGCAATTGAAGGTAATGCTAAGGAGGAATATTATAAAGCTTTTAATATAATAATTAAAAACCCAGATTTCAGCTTTGAGAAAAGGGAAAAAAGACCACCCAAAAGCCGTTTAGATTCATTAATAAGTTTTGGCAATAGTCTTTTATACACTACGATACTTGGAGAAATATATAAGACGCATCTGGATCCCCGAATAGGATTTTTACATGCTACAAATTTTAGAAAATTTTCATTAAATCTTGATGTAGCGGAAATTTTTAAGCCGATAATAGTGGATAGAATAATTTTTACATTAATTAATAAAAATATGCTAAATGAAAGTTGTTTTATGAGAGAATTTGATGGTCTTTATTTAAGCGAAAAAGGCAAAGCATTATTCATACAAGAATATGACACAAAACTTAAGCAGACAATAAAACTTACGAATAAAATTAAACGATCTTATCGAAGAATTATAAGAATAGAACTTTATAAAATAGAGAAACATTTAATAGGAGAAAAAGAATATGAGCCTTTTATTTCAAGGTGGTAAATAATGTACGTAATAATGGTATACGATGTTAATGTAAAACGTGTTTCCAAAGTTTTAAAAATAAGCAGAAAATATTTAACATGGATTCAGAATTCAGTCCTAGAAGGTGAAATAACAGAAGCTAATTTTATGCTGCTTAAAAAAAGATTAAATGAAATAATAAATGAAAAAGGAGATGCAATAACATTTTATATTTTAAGAACCACTGCATATATGAAAAAGGAAACTATTGGTAGAATAAAAGGAGAAGTTTCCCAAATACTATAATATAAGTGATAAAGTCTAGCAAATATATATCGTAGACTGTTTCGTCGATCCTTCCTTAAAATATTAGTATTAATGACCGACAAAAAATTAAAAAATATTTAAGGTGAATTATAGTATAAAAGCTTGAACATAGGCATAGTTTATAGAATACCTATAAGGATTTGAAACCAATTAAGAATTGCTACGGATATATTATCTTCAGCAAGTTTATAGAATACCTATAAGGATTTGAAACTAAAATTAATGAGTAAATATCATAAAGCATATTTTCGTGTTTATAGAATACCTATAGGGATTTGAAACGTTTTTTCCTCTTATTGCCTGCTAGCCTAAAAAGTAGTTTATAGAATACCTATAAGGATTTGAAACTTTATCCTCTTTTATAACTATATCTTTTACTTCACCTTGTTTATAGAATACCTATAAGGATTTGAAACTTAAATATGGCAGGATATTTTGATGATGAAACAACAAGTTTATAGAATACCTATAAGGATTTGAAACTTGCAAAAAATATGCACAAACAACGAAGGCGTATACGTTTATAGAATACCTATAAGGATTTGAAACTTTTTGTTTCAACTGTTTCTAAAATTGCCATACTTAAGTTTATAGAATACCTATAAGGATTTGAAACCAATAAAGCCAATTCCAAATCCAGCAATAAAAGTTAGTTTATAGAATACCTATAAGGATTTGAAACTAGAGCAATAGTTACACAACGTAAGCAAGACGGAGTATAGTTTATAGAATACCTATAAGGATTTGAAACGCTATTATAACTTCGGGAATGGCCTACTTGAGGCTAACACGTTTATAGAATACCTATAAGGATTTGAAACTCATTATAGGGGTGTAAAAATGAGCGAAACGGTTTGGGTTTATAGAATACCTATAAGGATTTGAAACATATATAAGGAGGGGCTATTTATCTATTTATATAAAGTGTTTATAGAATACCTATAAGGATTTGAAACTCCCGTTGATGACATAAGTGAAATATCACCAAGTTTAGGTTTATAGAATACCTATAAGGATTTGAAACAGCAAAAATTTATATATCACGTGATTTATTATTTTGTGCTTATAGAATACCTATAAGGATTTGAAACTTAACAATTCTTTCAAAGTTTTTCTGAATGAATTCATGTTTATAGAATACCTATAAGGATTTGAAACACCACCCTAAACCTTGGTTATACTTATTGTATTTTTAGTTTATAGAATACCTATAAGGATTTGAAACTCGGTCATCTTAAACTCAGAAGAGGATTGAAAGTATAACTCGTATTTCTTCTTTAGGCCGTTCAATAGGCCTTACTTAAACTCAGAAGAGGATTGAAAGGTGTTATAACAATACTTTATTTAATGCTAGGCTTTACTCTCTTAAACTCAGAAGAGGATTGAAAGTTTTTGTTAGTTACTCGGTTTACTTAAAAACTAACTTAAACTCAGAAGAGGATTGAAAGTATAAGCTATTAACTGCTTGTTTGCATTGTATAATTTACCTTAAACTCAGAAGAGGATTGAAAGACCTTTTCAGGGCTACTTAAAAAACGCCCTGATTGGGTACTTAAACTCAGAAGAGGATTGAAAGAGGATCCCTTGTTCTACCTTGAGGGAGCCTATCCCCTCCACTTAAACTCAGAAGAGGATTGAAAGATATCTTCTGGAAATCCTGCAACTATAATTAACTTTCCTTAAACTCAGAAGAGGATTGAAAGGCTTTGTCAAGAACTTTTTGCCTTTCCTTCTCACCTTAAACTCAGAAGAGGATTGAAAGTTAAATGTGATAAATACATCATTCATAAATTCTAGTGAAATCAGGTTCTGCATAATAAGATTTGTTTGCAAAATTAAGGATTTTTTCTTATTATAACCCACATGCTCAATTAATGGATGCA
>Ga0208313_100216_pt1 | contig 17328 bp, 16 predicted proteins | sample OSP_15_2_FD_187142 | JGI IMG/M metagenome (GOLD analysis project Ga0208313, IMG submission 187142) | Extremophilic microbial mat communities from Yellowstone National Park, USA - OSPB_Slides-mat_host_7_15 (SPAdes) (version 2) | ecosystem: Environmental > Aquatic > Thermal springs > Hot (42-90C) >... | reverse complement strand
CAAAAAGGAAAAGAAAAAAAGAAAGAAAAAAAGGAAAAAAAGGGAAAAAGAAAAAAGGGGAAAGAGAAAAGGAAGGGAAAAAGAAAAAGAAAAAAATATAAAGGGAAGAGAGCAAGGATAGGAAGAGGTGTAAAGTGTAATTAGCAGTTTATGACGGAAGGATTTATTAGGCTGAATAAACATTCTATTACTGTAAGGATGAATAGGCTCGAATTATATGAATACAGACTTGATATAGCATTAAGCACAATAGAGGAGCTTCTAGAAAAAGGGAAAATTGAAAAGAGGGAACTGGGCAAAAGGCTGAGGAGACATTTTATGAATAGAATGTGGAAGAAGTTAGCAAGGATGTTAATTATTAACGGGGTAATGGATAAGTACAGGGTCTTATCTGACCCAATGAAGGCAATGAAGGTTTACGAGGAGTTAATAGAGCTTGAAAGGGGGTTAAAGGCCGTTAACGCGGTCCACCAAATAAGTGAGAGATATATTATAAAAGAAATTATATATTATGTTTACCTAATATCTCAATTGTCAAAAATAATTAATAAGAAAATTGTAATAACTTTTGGGGAATTATTTACAAAAAGGATATGGAGTATGCCTACTCACCCTACTTCCGACCAATCTCAAACGTATTTTGCGAGAAAGACGTTAAACATGCTGAGAAACGCGAGGATAGACGTCAGGAGGCCTACCAACGTAGAGAAAGTGATAATGTTTTTCGACCAGCACGTACTGGAAGTAAAGGACGCAGACGACCAGCTCTTGCTCAAATACGCGTTCAAACCTATAGAGCACATGAAAGGAGAGTTTGAAACGATTATAGCCACAGCGGAACCAGGTAAGTTCGTCGACGTTAAGGCCTTCATTGAAGAGAGTAAAAAGCTTGACGATAAGTTGAAGAAGGTGGAGGAAATGGTAGAGAAGAGGTTGGACATATCCGTTAATTACCAAGGCAAACGCTCCCCCCGCTACCACTAATACTACTAAAGGTGGGAGAGAGAGGCCCTGAAGGGGGAAGGCGGGGGGAGAAGAGGAGAAAAGTATTCTTTTTTACCTATACTACCATTATTTAGAATAGAAGAAATTATTCTAAATAAACTAACTAAACTAGGCCAGTATATAGAAGTATAGGAGTATTTTATATACTAATATACTAATATACTAATATTCATAATAATACTATTATATATAATTTATATACTAATATACTTATACTAATATATAAATATTTTAAAAAATAATACTTATTTCCTATTATCTAATAATACTCCTATCATATTATCTAATAATACTTATTTCCTATTATCTAATAATACTCCTATATATCTCTCCCATCCTTCCTGTCATTAAGCAATTGAAACGGATACCTTTCTCTGTCCCCCAGGCCTCTCTTCAGTAGTATTACTGCTACAAAAATATTGAAAGCCTGGCGGGCAGAGAGGAGTCCAGCTTCTTTTCTCTTCTCTCTCTGTTCCAGAAGAAGCAGGAAATCCTCATCTTAAGGTAGGGAACGACCTCTCCTAAATCCTAACTAAACAGTTTTGCTCTTCTTTTTCCTATTATAAGCTACTTATGCAGAAAAAGGGCCAAACCCCTACTCCCCGGACTTCAGCGATCAAGCAGCGTTAGGTACTTCCTGTCCAGTCGCACCTTCAATATCAGCCCGCGTCTCGGCCTATACGCGAAGATTATCCCGTGGTTGATGAACGTATGCAGTATTTGTTCCACTTTATATGAGGGTATCTTCCACTTCATCAAAGCACATATTGTATCTACTATAGACTTGTCCATTGAGTCCCTTTCTATATATTGCTTATGAGTGCAAAAAAAAGTAAGTACTTCTTTCTCTTCTTCGGTTAATTCCCGTCCCAACGTCTGCTCCGCTTTCTTTAATACCGCTTCTGTCCCTTTCTCTTCAAATAACTCATACCACTTCTCGGAAAGCCCATATATGTTTCTGGTATCAAAAGGTATGTTCTTCCTCACCTTTACGAACCCAGCCTCTATCCACCTTTTTAACCTCGGGTAGATCTCATTTGACCTATCATGGATCACTTCGGCCAATTCACTAGCAAACATCTCCCCTTTTTCATGTAGAGCGGACAACAACTTCATTATTGTTTCAGACCTACTTTTTCTTCTTGACTGCCTTTGCTGAAACCTCTCCCAATAAAAGTCGTAGCGCATAGGTATATCTAGTTTTTCCCTTTTTAAATTTTTGGGGCTAAGGGGGAGGAAAGCCTCCAGGGCGGGGAGGGGGACAGAAACCCAATTTTATAAATTTAGTTATAATTAGGAGAAACACGGCTAATTAATAAAACGGATAACTTTATAAGCTATCATAGTAAGATTTAATTATGGTGTACAAAACAGAAATGTTAGAGCTTGACCCTGAGTCTTACCTCAGGCAGGTATTATTCATTGAGAGGAACGATGCAAAGAACTACTCAAAAATAGTGAGGTTGCCAAAGAACTTCTTCAAAATAATAAGGCAGTCCAAGAGCAATAAAGACGACTTATTATTGTTACTCCAAATAAGGCTAAACAAAATAATCAAGATGGTACAATTAGAAGTTGATGACGATGAATTCATTAATTCGTTGACAATGGAAGAACAACAACTATATAAAGAACTGAAAAGGTTAATTTCCGAGTTCACAAGTAGCATAATCGAAAACTAACGACAAAAAAAGATAGCAAGCCCCTTAGGGTGGGTAGCTCACGAACTGACCTCCTCCCCGCCCTTACGGACGGGTCTCTGAAAAGATGAAGGCCCAAACCCCGAACTCAGTGGCTCAACCTTGCAACCATCCTATACGTGAACGTCTCAAGGTATGTCCCTTTAGGTACTATAAAGTATATATGTGCAGTACTGTTTCCCACCTTCCTCAATGCCCTCCCTATCCTCTGTACAATATTTATTTCCGAAGCAGTATATGAAGATAGTATAACCCCTTTTACGTCTGGTATATCGATCCCTTCACTCAACAAGTATGCAGACAAAATTACATCCCATTTACCTGAAGGTATCTTCTCCAAATCCTTCTTGGAAGTAAGAGCTACCACTCTTACCCCTTCCTTTTCTAATGCCTTTGCTATCCTTGTCACTGCCCCTCCCCCCTCAATATACTTCGTCCAACCTACGGTCTCGGTAAATATTATAGTTTTTATGTCCCTCAAATACTTCATGTAAATGTCCACCGTGGTATTGATAACATTGGGGTCTATGGATAGTGCGACCCTCCTCCTTATAATTGCGGATTTTATTGTAGCAATGAGGTCGGCCTCTTCCTCTGGGGTAAGCCCCGCTTCTAACTCCTCTTTAGCACGTGCGATCCCTGCTGTTAAACGGTCATACATCTCCTTCGTAGACTCCGCCAGTTCTACATGTACTATATGCAATTTATACTTCGCTAACACGTCCTTTAACTCCGAGTATATCTTCCTATAAATAGGGTACTGTGGTAGGGAGTTTATTACCCTGGGGTTTGTTTCTGGAGTAAGGAGGAGGGTATAAACGCTCTCCCCCAAGCTTTCAACACATTCATCATATGCTTCCCTTACTTGTGTCTTAGGCATGATATCCGAGACGTACCCATGTAAATGGTGTGCTTCATCTACTATAATTACGAAGGGTTGTTGGGGTTGTTGTGGTTGCTCTAATAGCCTCCTCCCTTTTGTCGTCCCACATATTGATTCTCTTTTAAGGACAAATGAAGGGTAGGGCATTACGTTAACGTACTCTTCTGCATTCACTACGAAGTTATCCCTTAGCATTTTCTTCCACTGGACCATTAATGCTGTAGTAGGGACTATTACGAGGAACCTACTTGATGTGGTTATGTAGACCCCCTTCTCCCCTAAAGGGTTATCCTCATAGGGTTTCCCTAACAAGCAATGAATAAACGCGATACCGATAGCAGTTTTTCCGCTACCAGTAGGGAGGGCCGCAATTAGGTGTTTATTTTCAATTGCCTGTTTCACTATTTCCCTCTGGTAATCACGCAAGTCGTTTACTCTATAAACGGTTCGCTGTACAGAGAAGTCGTCCTGTTTTTTAGTGACGATTTTAGTCGTTATATACTTTATAATGTCCGGGCATTCCAGCTCGGTAACTATTTCCTCTTCACTTCTTGGGGGCGAACTCATACAACTCACCGTTACAATACCTATAAACGACCCCTATAGACAATACTCTACCTTTAGGAACTATTTTAACGGGTAGGAGGATAACGCTATCTACAAAGAAGTCCCCGAAATAAGGTTGGTGCGAGTACTCCGTCCCGAAACCGAACATATAATAGCTCCGCTCCGGTGTATTGAATGTACCGATAACCTGTAGTGGGATATCCATACAATCCGTTGCAGACATTTCAAATACTCCACCGTAGCCTACCAAGCGTGCTGCGGTATATTCAAAGTTTTTCTTGACATGAAACCCTATAAGGCGGGGTTTCGGGCTTACTGGTACAGATATAACCTTACTTGTAGATATTAGGTTATAGAAGCTATCTAACGTCTTCTTTGATTCATCGTTTACAGAAAGGATAAATGATTGCTTTGTACGGACGTCCCAGGCAAACGCAGTACTTTTTCCTGGAGTATAGAAGATGAGCATCCCGTCTTCTAGAGGCAATTCTCGGAGTGACCCAACTTTAGTGGCAGTAACTACAGGTCTCTTCTCTACTATCTCTTCTTCTTCCCTTTCTCTCTCCTCCTCCTCTTCTTTCTTCTTCTTCTCCTCCTCCTCCTCCTCTCTCCTCTTCCTCTTCCTCCTCTTTTCCTCCTCCTCTTTCTCCTCCTCTTCCCTCTGTCGTTTCAGTTTCTCTATAACGTAACGTGTCCTATCTTGGAACCACGGGTTAGACGCTATTATAGTTATTACCATTTTATATTCCTTTTCGATCTCTCCCGCAGCCTTTCTATATTCATCATTGTATTTCTTATATAGGTCTATTATATAGTCTAATAATGCAGTGGCCACTTTATTATATACTGTAGTTTTATGGGTGTCGAATAGGTCTATGAGTTCTGGTGTTTTCTCTATATACTCCTTTATGAACTTGTAAACTCCTATCTGTGCCTTCTCATGCCCTCCGAAAACCCTCCCGAGACCGTAAAACATCCCACCTAACTCTTTATCTACACCAACAGTGTACTTTTTGAAGAAGTTGTACAAGTTGTAGAACTCACGGTCCCCGATCTTTGCCTCACTTGTTAATATCTCCTCACTTATAGCCTCATACTTCTCCTTTATTTCCCTCGCTCTTCTCATTTGAGCGGGTGTTCTTGGAGGTGCAAGTTTTAGTTCTACCCCAGCGGCTTTCGATAAATCGTTAATCATCCGTGTGAAAAACGAGAAAACTGGTGAGCTTACGAACATTTCCCCTATAAACACGCTGTTTTCTTCAATCATATCTTCCAATTCCTTCGGGAAAGTTCTCTCCTTTTTTGTGTAAAGGTCGGTAAGGCTCATTATTAATAACATAGCCAAGTCCTTACGTATTTGGGACTTGGAGAATTCCTCGTCCCCCAGAATTCTCCTTATTTCAGTCCTGTGCCTAATAAAGAACTCCCTCGCTATATCATTAATCACTATCCCAGATTCTACTCCATTGATGTCAATTGTAGTATTTAACATATCTTCTATAGCTTTGATAAACTCGTAAGGTGTCTTTGGTTGTTTGGTTAATGCAAAATACGCGTTCCTCAACGCCTTATTTATTTCTTCCTCTGTCTTAGGTTCACGTGTAGCGGGTTGCCCGAGAGACTCTATGAAAAGGGCCATTAAAGACTCCTTGGCTTTACTGTCATTTAACATGAACGCTCTCCTGGCAAGGTTCATGTTTTTCCTTACCACTTCTATCGCGGTAAGCTCGAGTATAGATGACGGGGTTCCAGCTTTCTCCAATTCTGCAAATTCTTTCTCCTCTTCCTTCTTCTCCTCTTCTCTCACCAGTTCTTCGGTAGGTGTTCTTTTACTACCGAGGAGGGACTCTATTAACGATTTCATAGCTTCGTTTATCGTAAGATCCCCATAATTATCTATTAAATATTTTATTACACCTGCGACGTAATCTGCTTCAGTTGGATAAATTATACTCTTCACTCTATTTCCTGTCCAATAAGTACAAGTATCCCCCTTCATGTAATTACTGGGACATTCAATAATCGGGAAGCCCAGAACTTCGGGATAGACCTTCTTCGCAGCTACTAAGTAGGACAGGGGGTTAAGAACCCTATTTGCAAGCAAGTTCGCCTGGGTGATGTTTAATTTATCTATTACAAGTTGTGGTTCGTTTACATTAATATTGCTGAATAGCTTTTTTATAGGAATAGCACTAAAGTCCTCAAATGAACTCATAGGAGTAGATTCGAATAAAACCTTAAAAATATGTACCCCCCCAAACCCCTGCGGAGTAAAATTTTTAAACTTACACAACTATTTTTCTTTATGATGTTTCCCTCTGGTAAAACAAGTGATATACCAGCCGTATCTGTTCCTAGAGATTCATCGATAGGGATATATTTACCTAGAGATGTATTATATTGTGACGGAACTTCAGCAATTCTTCCAGAAGGTTATGTACTGAAAGAGGGTAACTTGAGATTGTTTATACCTAAAAACAAAATCGAGGAAATTGTCAACGCTATGAAAACCTTTGGTTTCCACGAGGACGGCGAAAAGCATTCTCTTATAACGAAATTTTTCTATGATATTTGGGATCTCCACGTTAGGATATATGACGACGGCTTTATTGATGGACGTCTTGAAGTTTCGCAAAAGTATAGGAAATATTTGTATAACTACACTGTCCCTTCAATTTATGAAGTGTTTGAATTTTATAGAACCGTGTACAATAATTTATACATATTTGATAACGTCGCTAATAAGTGGATCAAAGAAGTGAGGATACATTACCTAGTAACGTTAAACCCCCCTAGTTCTTCAGCCTCACCGTTCCAAACCACTGTAGGGCCTTTAAGCGTGGTCGGAATTTTAGCCTCCCCTCTCTCAAGATTAACCTGCCCTTCTTTTTAACTTCTCTAGGTGAGAAATAATGGTAATCATAGTTAAGGATTTTGATTTGGACAACCTTTTTTCGTTCATGGCAGTATATTCTGGACTACGTATCTATCTGTGGAAAACTGAGGAGGCCGAATTATAAAATTGGGGGTTAAGGAGGAGGAAGTCCCCTCCCCAAAAATTTAAAAGGTATTTTCCATATATTATTCATGGTAAGATTACATGCCTCATTTCGTCCCAGCTTCTCCTAGTACTACTGGTTTGAACTTTACTAGTCTCCCCTCTTGCCCCTCAGGTTATACACCTTATGCTATCTTAGTCCCCATATTAGGTATTCAGAGTTTAGCTCCTTTACAAATACCAGAGAACTACCTCTGTCCCAATGGGTGTGTAGTGTGTACTGGTGGTAACTGCTGTCCGCAGTCCGAGTGCCCCAGCGTGATAAATGTATACTTCCCCCCCGATGTACAGGGGAACCTTGCGTTATTACAGATAGAGGACTTGACAATTTCGACAGACCCCAACGGTAACCTGTACTGTAGTAACGGACAACAAACATGGAACTGCGGTAACCCTGGCCAGGCAGTTCAAGGGTGGGTCTGTTGGGATGGATATGGTAAGGTCGTCCCCAACCCCAACATTAATTGGTTCACTTTTCAGGACCTCACAATTTTCCCTTTACCTTCAACTACTTATTACTTACCACAAACATGCCTGTACGAGGGGAGGTATTTCACTGTCTCAAGGACTATCGACCAAACCTCAGTAGGGGGTTATTGGACACGTAACTCGTCGAACGTCCTTTATTGGGCAATACAGTTTTGGTACATATTCTCCCTCTCGTTAGGCCAGGTAGTATGCGAGGGCTCTGGTATGCCTATTACCATGAATTACAATATAGGACCAGAGGCTTTCCAATATGGGAATGTTAAGTTTACCGTCATTTCCCCAAACGGACAAATCATTACGATAACACCATCAACTCCGCAAGGTTCTTTTACCGCTTACAAGTGTGGACAAATGATGATCACTGGAAACAATATAGCGTCATCCTCCCCCATAAATACTTTATTTACAACTTTATGCGGCAGTTACATTAACATATGGTATACTGGGACGACCTTCACCTCTCCTCCACCATCTACATCTCCTTCACCATCTACAATACCACCTTCTTCTCCCTCATCTCTACCGTCTCCTCTCCCCGCTCGGCCTAGGTTCTCCCTCTTGGATTTACTATTAATCATTACTGGGGTAGTAGCATTGGTTCTCTTTCTCTTAGGTTTCAAAAAGAGAAAGTGAGCTACGTTTGTGCACTGTTTGCCCTTAACCCCCAATTTTCGTTAGTTCGTGAAAGAACTGTGAAGCAACTTGTAAATAATTATACTTCCTGAAATACTCATTTATATTCCTCTCTGGCATTTTTCCCATCTCTACCTGGTTTAATACATATAGTAACTTGTTATATGCATCGTCCAGGTCTACTCCAGATTCTCCGTTAACTTTGACCCATATAACGTCCTCCTTTCTCAGGGGTATATCTACCCACCCACCTCCCCTCTCTGGCATCAACACCCATAAATTACATATTATCCCTTCAAGGTAAGGTATCTCGAAAGAGCCACTCCTCGCTAAGTTACCCAAAATATGGGAGGACTTCATAAACCCAATGTAAATATGTTTAGGCACGAAACTTATGGGAAATATATCCAGCTTTTCTTTGATTATAGGTAATTCCGATATAATCGATTGCTTGAGTACAACTTTCACTCTCCTTGGGTCTATTCTGTTCAGTATTGCGAATAGATCGTATACCCCCTTCCTCTCCCATGAATGGGTCGCGGAGACGAATATAGTGGGTTTTTTGAAGTCCGTAATAGCAGGTGCAAATATTGCTTCGTCAACTGCATGGGGTACTATAACCACTTTAACACCCACCCCTTCGAAGGCCTCCTTTGACCAATGCGAAGGTGTGACTACCATGTCGAAGTTTTCATTTATAAAAGGTATTGCGGCCTCTTTAAGTGTTTGATATTTAAGTATCTGGTCCGCTACTTCAAAAAGCACCATCTTCTCCCTTCTCCTTATCTTTTTAGGAAAAAGGGGGTGTCCAGTTGAGAAGAGGATCCAGAAAACTATTATATTTGGTTCAGTCTTCGTGACGAGGTTGTTAAAAGTATCTATGTCTACTACACGGGAGAGGTCGTACGAGGTCACGTCCACCCCTAACGTCCTTAACCCCCTTTCCAGCATCTCGGCTTGTATCGAAAAGGAGAGCCACGAAGCAGATTTATCATAAAGCAGTAAAACCTTTTCCACAAGTTTTATAGGCGTTTTTGTTTATAAAAATTTTGGGCAATATAATGTCGAAACCTATGGAAAAGATGATGGACGAGTATTTTTGTAAAAAACAGTGCTGTTATTGGAGCGAGTACCCAGAGTCTTACGGGAGACTTAACGTGGAGGGGAAGACGGTTACTCTTGTGGGGGCTGATTGTGGTTCAACCTTTCTCTACTTAATATTACGTGGTGCTAAGAAGTTGATAGGATACGAAAAGGAGGAGAGGTTGAGGAAGGAGTGGGAGAAAGTGTGCCAGGAATTTAACATATGCTCTTTTGCAGAGATGAGGGGAGAATGGAAGGGTGAATACGATAACACTGATATCTTTTTAATGGACTGCGAGGGGTGTGAAGAAAGTCTCGATTTCACGAAGTTATATAAATATAAAGCGTGGTGTATTGCCGTACATGAATGGACTAAGAACAGGACTTTCTTAATGAAAAACCTACAGGGCTCTACCTTAACTTTTATAACCGATGATGGGAAGGAGTTGATGTTCTGCAAGGGGGTCTAAGTTGAAGGTCTATATCATTAAGGAGCAGTTTTTTACTGCATTCAGGCAACAGGCAGAGTTATTAGCGGACGCATTAACGGAGATGGGGTATGAAGTGACAAGCGTCTTCATGAAAAAGGGCTCCCCCTTAATACCTCCAGCTGGTTACGATGTATACTTATACTACAGCTTAGGGGGGCCGAGGACGTTACTCCTCCCCCTCCCCAAATTCAATAACGTGTTCTTTGAAGTCTCGGATACCGATGAGGTTTCCCCCTTATTCCTCAGCTTCTTTGGGCTAAACCCTATAAAAGCGTTGGTAGTCCCCTCTGAGTTTTCAAAGGAAGCATTCCTCTACTCCCTTAAGAAGATGAAGGATACGGTTGTTAATATTGACCTGCCTCCAATATACGTTATCCCCCACGCCCTCAAGCCGACAATATATAAAGCACAGGAAATCAATATCAAGCACCCATGCGTCCTTATGATTTGCCCCCATTCATGGGAGAGGAAGGGGTGTGACTTGGCCGTGGATGTAGTAAAGAAGTTAAAGAAGGAAATGGATTTTCACGCAATAATAACATCGTTTTACAATGACCCTAGGTGTGAGGGGTTGGACGCAAGGGTGGGTGTTTTACCAGACGAGGAGTTCTACTCATTAATGTTGTCCTGCGACGTCCTATTTTATCCAGTGAGAGGGGGGTCGTTTGAGATACCTGTAATAGAGGCATTGAGTTTGGGGATGGATGTCGTAGTAACAGGGCAAGGCCCATGGATGGAGCAGGTGCTCGATAAAGACCACGTCTATCCCATTAGAATAAGCGGGAAGAAAAGGTATTGGTTAGACAACCCCTATCATATAGGCAACTTCTTCGAGCCAGACCCAAACAGTGCATACGAACAACTGAAAAACGCTTTGCTAAATATTTCTACTCTATACGAAGCGAAGAAAAGGAAGAAAGAGAGGCTGGAAACCGTAGCCCCGAAGTACAGAGAGACCTATCATATATATAACATAGTAAAGTATTGGATATCACTCTTCAAAAAACTGACCTCCTCCCCACCCTGAAGCCCCTCTAGTGCTAAAAGCTGAACCCGATATATTTTTAAGATTTCAGGGCAAAATAAACATATGCAAAAATCGGTCAAATTAGTAATCATTTTCATATTGGCTATCCTGACCGCACTAATATCCTCGTTCTTTTTAATAAGGGCCTGGCTGAACTACTATAATGAACAGGCGACACTATCAATGATAAGCGTCCAGACTTCCTCCCAAGCCCAGACACAAGGTTTGAGGAGGTGGCATATCGAGATTTTGGAAGCCATCTCCACTATATTGGGAGGGTTCCTTTCAATCTTCACAATTTAGGGAGTTTGTATGGACAAGACTTTCATATCAATGTCTTTATTTTATTGGGGGGTCGTTACGATCATTCTTGGCATAAGTTGGCTAATCTATGTCATTCTCATCTTGAAAAGTCTCTGAGGGGGTTGAGGGGGCGGAAGTCCCCTCCCCCAAAAATTTAAAATGTTTTTTTCCATGTATTATTTATGGTACAACTCTGCCTCAAAAACAACAGTTCGTACCAAATTAATTCCCAGCAAATTGTTGACGCAATAAACAGACAGATACAACAGGATTTTTCTCCTGTTTGGAATATTACTGCTAGTATCTCCGCAGACCCCAACTGTGAAGGATGGAACGTCTTAATTGAAGACAATAGTGACGTCCCAGGAGCTGGGGGTTATCATGATGTAGACGGTAACTTCATACCTTATGCAAAGGTGTTTATAAATGATTTGACCAACGCTGGTATTCCCTGGACTGTGGGTCTTTCGCATGAAGTGCTGGAAATGTTAGCAGACCCGTTTGCTAATTTGATGGTAGCGGTCTCTCCTTCATACCTGCTTTCCAAGTTTTACATGCAGGAAGTGGGCGACCCTGTGGAGGACTATTATTACACTATAGGTGGCATTCAAGTATCCGACTTCGTTTACCCCTCGTACTTCATACCGAACTCTGGCCCTCCCTACGATAAATTGAACATAATAACCCAACCGTTGCAGGTGTCCCCAGGAGGATACCAAATAGTGTTTATCTCTTTCATAGGAAGCGGTCTGCAGGAAATATTGGGAGAGAAGAAGAAGCAGAAGATGTGCCACAAACCCATTGCGGTGAGAGCTAAAAAGGGCCTCGAGAAAGTGTTGAAGGAATGGCTGGAAAAACTATAGAAACGTTAGTTTTATTCGCAAACGAATCTAAAATATTTAATGATTATACGTTGAATAACCATATACCTCTAACAATATTGAACACGGTCTTCACCCTCTCCCTCGGGAGGTTCAGGGACGAAGTACAAATAAAGAGAGTAGAATACTTCCCCTATTCGCGTTTCTTGGATGAATATATTGAGGGTAAAATAACGTGGGACGAGATACTCGGGTTCTATTGCGTCTCCACCACTTTCGGGGAATATTGCGTGGACGAAGGGGTGGCTATTTCTATAGGGGCGGAAGATATTTATTACATAGACGAAAACAAACGCTCAGCACTTATGAGGGGGATAACGATACAGGGGCACTCTCCCCTATCCAGGTTGAACACTTTGTGTTCCCAAATATCTTTAGACCTATTAAAGCGTTTCCATGTCCTCCTGTCGAGGGTTGTCTTAACTGAAAAGAGGGTGAAGAAGAGAAAGATATCTGAAATCTCTTCGTCTATTGTCTTGACATTAGATGACTGGAAAAGCAAAATATTGAAATTGCTAACAACCTTGGAAACGCAAACTAACGGTTAGTGTGCCGTTGACAACAGTTTCCGATAAACCGTGAATTTTATATTACAATAGCAAACTCAGTTTCAAAATTTTTGGGTATAAAAGGGTTGTTGTTCACTTTTCCTTCTTTTTCTCCTCCTCCTTCTCCTCTTCTTCTTTCTCTCCTCCCTTTCCCTCTTCCTCTTTAAATAATTTCTCCACAGCGTTTTCTATTGTAGTGGGTGTAGGTGATGGAGAGGGTGTAGGCGGTAGCGTAGGTTGTTGTTGAATTTGCACAGGTTGTTGTTGAAGAGGAGGTTGTAGCTGTTGTGGTGGTTGTACCGTTTCTGTTTTCAATAACGTCCTCGTCTTTTGCGAAGGCATCTGCGAAAGCACAATATCCATGAGCTTACTCACGAAGTCATCCATAGTGATCTTCCCTTGCTTTAACCCTTCGGTTAACTCCTTCACTTTCACTTTCATATCGTCAAGGACTTTCGTATATTCCTCAAAAGACATGACCATAGGTTGTACGGTATACCACTTCATGAACATGGTCTTTATCATTTCCGTGACATATTTAGAGGCTATAAAGGCTTTGGTCTCCGTCCTCAGGTATTTATTCATGAAAGGTTCCACTTCGTTCTTAAAGAACTCTATAAGCTCCCTCGCAACGTTTAAGTCTTGGTAAGAGTAGCGTGAAACCCTCGCCTTCTCCTTCTGCTTTATCTGCTCCGATAATTGCTCTATCGATTGGGATATCTTTTCAATCTGTTTCTGCATAGAGAGGAGCATGTCCATGTATTTTTCCTGTATGCTTACTTCCTTCTCTTTGGATTCCTGTCCGCTTTCTCCCTCTCCTTCTCCCTCTTTCTTTCTTTTATCTTCTTCTCCTCCACTAACCCCTTCTCCTCCTCTCTCTCCAATTTTTTCTCTCCTTCCCGCTTCTTCTATATCTCCATGCTCTGGTTCGCCTTCTTCTTCTTTGTACTCATCAAAATCCTTAATGTCGTCAGAGTCATTCGGATCGTTAAAATATTGTTTTTTAGGCATTCAATTTCTTTACATACTTAGTCTACTAGTTAAAAAGTTTTTCTTGCAACTCCCCTCAGGAAGGGAGGAGCACCGACCGTCTGACCTCCTCCCCGCCCCTATATGTACGGCTATCGAGTAAGCCAGGGGTACGGGTACTGCTTCACCGAACAACTTATACGCTTCTTGCACACCTACTACTACCTTCCACTCGTCTGGGAAGCCTTGTAACCTCATGTATTCCCTTACGCCGAGGGGCCTGTCGAACCACGGGTGGACTAACATCGTGGCCTTCATGGCTGGGGAAGTGACGAGGGTAGGCGAGGGCTCGAACCAGGCTAACCTCCTGTAGAACCCCATCCTACCACCACCAGCGGTGTATGCCCCGTTCATGGCCTCTGGCTTCAGCTCGTCTGGGATCTGCCTCCAGTTACCCCCGCCTGGTACATAGCGGGTGTATTTCAGGTACTTAGGCGGTAGATCCACGTAGCCTATGTCCTCCTTTGCCCCCATTATCACCTCAGCAGTCGTTACCCATGGTAACGTGACACCTGTTAGAGTGGCAGTGGGAGCCCTTGAGTATAATGGCTGGGGTAACGTAGGGGCCACCCCTATGTCTGGCCTTACCCCGACTACTATGACCCTCTCCCTCTCTTGCGGGGTACCGAAGTCCGCGGCGTTTAGCACCCCCCAGGTTATCTTATACCCAGTCTCTTGTAGGGCGTCTAGTACTACCCTCCACAGGGACCCGGGCTGCTCTTCGGGCCTCAAGGGCCTCTTGCCCCTCTCCTTTATAGGGACGTGGACTAGCCTGGAGTTCAAGATACCTGTGACCTCCTCCATCACGAAGGCCTTTGGCCTCGCCTCCTTTATGAAGCGTATGAACTCCACTAGTGCCTTACTCCTATAGTCCTTTAACCCCTCCCTCTTGCCCGCAGTGCTGAATGGCTGACAAGGTGGGCCCCCAGTCACCACGTCTACTTCCCCGGCCTTGAGGCCGGCTTCCTTAAGTATCTCAGTGGTGCTGTAGCCCGCTATGTCGCCGTGTATGAAGGGGGTCTTTGGCCTGTTCGCCTTAAAGTTCTCGTAAGAGGTGTCGGAGACGTCTAGGCCTAGGACTACGTCGTAGCCAGCCCTTTCGAAACCCATGTCCAGCCCATACGCCCCAGTGAACAACGAGACTACAGTCCTCCCTTTTATTACCGGTTTTAGGTCTAGGCCGTGCAGCGGGGGCGGCCTCACAGAAAACGACGACCTGTCTAACGTGACCCACTCCTTTATTTTCGCTCTGTAGTCCTCGGCTAGGGCAGAGGGCCCCTTTGACTCATAGAGGGACAACGCTCCCTCATAGGCCTTGTAAAGGGCTTCGGCATAGTCTTTCTCACCGCTAGCTATATTTAAGTCTGCCAGTAACGAGACGTAGGCCCTAGCGTCGCCCATACTGAAGCCTTTACCCCTGAACTTGTCTATGAACTCCCAGACCCTGACCTTAACACGTGCGTAGTCAACCAACTTTCCTCACCTGCACGCTCCCGTCCTCGTTTAATTAGCTATAATTTAGCGTAAAATTAGCACCTAAAGGGCGAGGGTTCCTAATGGAAAAACGGATAAATTGCGACAGAAGGCATTACACCATTGGGGGGATAAGCCCTTACTCTAACCCAATAAATTACAGATGCTGGAGTATTATTATTATAATGTCTAAATGGTGAGAAATATCCAGAATGTGGAAATGTTGTTGAACTACCAGAAAGCCATGGACTATAATTTACATATGTATTTATTGTTCCAGAACATCCGCCGACATCTGCTAAAGTATAAATTGTAAAATTTGGAGAGCCACTACTTCCAGATGCAGTTGCAAGAACTGCAGAAGCTGGATAACATCCATTATTATCTGAAAAAAGCTGATCATTACCAATACTTGGGCCTCTGGTTGCCCATAAATACCCATTATTGGCGCTTGATGTCGTACTTTCCAAGTCAAACCATGGCCCGTCATCGGCATAATTTCCAAGAATCCCGCCTTGATCAATTATATATGGTGCTGTAAATGATTGTGAAGAAACATAATAAATTGTATTGGAAGTATTTATAATTGATACTCCATTATTTACAGTTATTACTCCAGAAGGAGGAGCTGTAACTTCTATCCATTTTGAACTTAATGTACTTCCCGCGAAATTATCATAGAAGTTGAATACATTAGCCCCGTTATCATATTGTCCATAGGTAGAGGTGAGTAATGGGTATGCCCCCCAATTTACCCCATCATATGTTTGCGAAGGGTCTATTATTACCATATAAATTGTAACCGACGAATTGGCGGGTATACCATTTGGCAGTTTCACCCAAATAGTGGCAGTAGACCCAGAAATTGATTCTAGCCAAGAAGGGTAATAGTTCCCCTTGCCGTCCTGGAAGTTTACATTTCCCCAGTCGCTCCTTATAAGGTTTGTGGGGAACATGGAGTAATTCAGGACGAGTTTTTGTTGAAATGGGGAGGGGGTCGCGATACTTTGCGTGTTAGTTATAACTAATTTAAACACACTCCTGACAGATCCTTTGAAGATAGGCATTACGTCTTCCCTAGGCAGAGGCTTGTTGACGTTATAAAGAGGAGACCTTTCACAGATTTCTCTCTTGCATACATTTTGTGGTGCAGAGCAATAATGACACGAATGGCATGAGTGAGTACTGCACCCATGGCACGAATGACAAGTATGTGAACAAGCATGGCATGAATGGCAAGTATGTGAACACCCATGGCACGAATGGCATGAATGTGAACAAGCATGGCATGAATGGCATGAATGTGCCACACACCCATGGCACGAATGACAAGCATGTGCCACACACCCATGGCACGAATGGCAAGTATGTGAACACCCATGGCACGAATGACAAGCATGTGCCACACACCCATGGCACGAATGGCATGAATGTGCCACACACCCATGGCACGAATGGCATGAATGTGCCACACACCCATGGCACGAATGACAAGCATGTGCCACACACCCATGGCACGAATGGCAAGCATGGGGAGCACACCTATGGCATGAATGGCATGAATGTGCCACACACCCATGGCACGAATGGCAAGTATGTGAACAAGCATGGCAATTAAAATTCACACCAGGACTACATGCATGGCAACAATGGCAACAATGTACGCAAGCATAACAATTATATTTTAGTGTCCTATTGCATGCAAAACATTTGTGGCATGAATGGCAAGCATGACAAGCATGGCATGGATGGCATTTATGGCATGAATGGCATGAATGTGCCACACACCTATGGCATGAATGGCATGAATGTGCCACACACCCATGGCACGAATGACAAGCATGTGCCACACACCCATGGCACGAATGACAAGCATGTGCCACACACCCATGGCACGAATGACAAGCATGTGCCACACACCCATGGCACGAATGGCATGAATGTGCCACACACCCATGGCACGAATGACAAGCATGTGCCACACACCCATGGCACGAATGGCATGAATGTGAACAAGCATGGCATGAATGGCAAGTATGTGAACACCCATGGCACGAATGACAAGCATGTGCCACACACCCATGGCACGAATGGCAAGTATGTGAACACCCATGGCACGAATGACAAGCATGTGCCACACACCCATGGCACGAATGGC
>Ga0208313_100208_pt1 | contig 17783 bp, 21 predicted proteins | sample OSP_15_2_FD_187142 | JGI IMG/M metagenome (GOLD analysis project Ga0208313, IMG submission 187142) | Extremophilic microbial mat communities from Yellowstone National Park, USA - OSPB_Slides-mat_host_7_15 (SPAdes) (version 2) | ecosystem: Environmental > Aquatic > Thermal springs > Hot (42-90C) >... | reverse complement strand
TCCGCCTCCTCCGCCCCCGCCGCCGATTATGTGTAGTGCGAGCCTGCCCCAGCCAGACCCACTGAACGATGCGCCATTGGATATAATCTGTGAAGAGTAAACGCTTGCCTGAACAGAAGGTTGTTGTGTAATTGTTGGGAATGTGTTTGAACCTGGTGTTGGGAAGATGTTGCTTCCATCAGTCATCATCGGCGGTTCATCATGAACCTCTATTGTGAACCTCTTAACCTTCTCACCCGGCGGTATGAAAATACGCGCAATACGTTTGGTGGGTATGAAGCCACCGTTAATGGTTAATGTATCGGTTGAACCGTCTATGTAAACCACGTTTAGGGTCACCTCATTGTCAGTCCTAATGAAGCCACCGCCAGGTATCGTTATCCTATCCACCACAAACACGCCAGGAACGTTGGTAGCCCTAGCAAGTAGCACAACAACAGACCAACACACTAAATAAAAACAAGCATGCACAATCACAACAACACTACTTAATTTAATTATTCCGTGTTATGAAAATGAAACTATGTAATTAAAGGTATCTTGGGTATTCTTGCTGTTCTTGTGGTTGTGGTATTTGTATTCCTTGTTTTTCCATTTCCATTTTATAGATTAGCTTGAGAATTGGCATGTGCTTATCAATGTTCTTAACAACCTCCTCCGCGAACTTGCCTGTATGTGTAGCGTCTGTCGCAAGCATTCTGTGGGCTACCTGCTGGAGGTCGGTAAATAACTCATCAAGTAGTTCATCTGTGATGAACGTCCTAACCTGCGGGCTCATGAGCCAGTTCTTAAAGTCTGCAACAATATTCTCAATAATACTGAGGAGGTACATCGCCTTCATGATCTTCTCCATCCTATCACCACGGCTATCTAACGAGTCCACATCTTTCATTGTGGCGTTGAACTCATCAACAAATCTACGAAGCCTGCTAACCCACTGATTAAGGTTCATCCTAATTACTTCCTCCTCACTCCTGGGCTGAGGCAGGTCTGAATTCATTGGTGTTGTTTCGGTTCTTGCAAATAAAAATAATTATTTTGATCGCTAATAATGATATTTTTGCGGACAGAAAAGTTTTTAAACAAATAAACCACAACTAATACTTGGTGGCTATGGCGTTTGATTACTCACCGGGTGGTGTTGTTTCGAGGACTTACAGATTCGACTTGCTTAGTTACTTCATGGATATTGGTTACGTTGTTATTTATAAGAGGGGTAGTAATGAGTACGTGCTACCGCTCATGCCCTGGCGCGAAGGCGATTGGAAGTACATACTCGTGTTCACAAGGTGCTACGCAATTTCAGACTCCCCATTCATAAGTGATTGCGGCGAGCTGAGGGCCGACACGGATAGGTGCGCGGCTGAGGCGCTGAAGATCCCTGTTGATAAGGCTGACGAAATATATGCCGAGCTCAGCGTTGAGAAGGTGGCGCACCTACCGTTCGGTAGCGAGATGGACGATATTAAGGAGTACGTGGAGCACGTCAACGGCGAGCTAGCTAGGCTCCTCAGGGAGTTCATAACGACGATAGATGACTCGGTGGGTAACGACGAGGTTGAGGAGGTGGTTAAGTACTACCTTGAGAGGAAGACCACGGGCTGGATACCGCTCCGCGGCGTTTGGTTTAGGTTCCGCAACGGGTACCTGGAGGTGGTTGATGAGGGCGAGTGGCCACTTGACTGTTACAAGAGGGAGTTGATGAGGAGGCTGAGTGAGGAATTTGGGGAGGAGGTGGCGGAGAAGATGGTGGAGAAGGAGCCGGGCATCTATGTGAAGTATGCATCGTTCAAGGTGCACCCAATGATTATTGAGGCGAGGGTTCCAATGAACATACCAAGCATCGAGATGGCTAGGGAAGTAAGGAAGACAATGACCTCACTCACTAAGTTAATTAATAAGTATGGCAAATACATTAGTGAGGGTGGGGGTGGTGGGTGAGGAGCTTCAGTGCATGGAGGATAATGGTGAGGCTTGGGTTGAGGTGAGGGGGCTCAGGTTTAGGGTTGGTGTTGGTAATTATGGTAGGCTGCTTGAGAGGTTGGCTGGGCTTGGCTACAGGGTTGAGAGGTCCAGGAGCTACACTTGGGTTGTGGCGAGGAAGCCCTGCGACGAGGCGGTGGGCGAGGTCGCCAGGGTGGTAGAGGAAGTAATGAGTGAGGAGGAAGAAGGAAGAGCTGGAAACAGGGTATGCAATCCAGCCGATATACAGGGTATCGCCAACTCCGTCGTAAATAGGGTTTCCAGCCTGATACCGAGCCTTGGGGATGTTGTTGATGAGGTCGCCATTAACTTGGAGGCTGGTAATCACGTAATGCTCCTCGGCGGACCAGGCAGCGGCAAGACGCTCATTTTAGACGCCATTTATGAGGCGTCTAGCAACCCGCTGTACATAAACATGGCAGACGCCTCGGCAGCCGGTATTGAGGACTTGGTTATCGAGACTGGCTGCTTCGATATCATCCTCCTCGACGAGGTTGATAAGGCCAGGAATGTTGCTCTGAGCCCATTACTGCAGTTGCTAGACCACGGTGGTAGGTTGAGGGTTACGAAGAGTGGCAAGACCACGGTAATCGAGACACCCTGGGTTAGGGCTGTGGCTGCCGCCAACCCATTCAACCCCAGGCTTAGGGCTAGCAATTGGTGGTCCCCATTGATGGATAGGTTCGTACCCATAGAGGTACCACAACCAAGCGTTGACGAGATAGTGACATTCATGGGCAAAGTAGCCAACACAGAAATGCCGGGTTGGGTTAGGGAGTTAGTCGAGAAGTACATTGACGCAATCACGCTACGAAAGGCTGAACAGTCTGCAAAATACATATCAACCTCACTAAGGAGAGGCAGGAGTGAGGACGTGGTAAAGGCTAGGGTCGAGAAGATTTTACGGTCAATTAAATTAATTGAAAATTACGGTTCGGTAAGATTCTCTATATAAGCCTTTTGTCTGCAAAAGGTTTAAATTTCTAAACCGCAACAACCTCTTGAACCATCCACCAGAGGGGAATCCGGTGAAGGTGGGTGGTGAAGTCCCTGCCCCGTGGGCCGTGAGCAATGACACCCCGAAGGTGGGGGCGCTAGCCCGACGGCGTAGGGAGCCAATCGGTGACGAGGAATCCCGAAGCCAAATGAGGGGAACGGGGCAAAGAATTAAAATATAGCTCAAATCCTAAGTTTATAAAATTGACTTGTTAAGAGTACAGTGGTGCGGAAATTCCTGGAGTTAATGGAGACGTTGGATAGGTTTGTGGTTCATAGGGCGTGGGAGGTAGAGGGCTTGGTCTACGGTTTATTAACTGGTTATCCAACGATGTGGATTGGCCCTATCGGTATTGCTAAAACATACGCTATTGATATCCTCACATCATTAATAAAGGATGCTGTATTGTTTAGGTACATGTTGACGAAGTTCACCGAGCCCGAGGAATTATTCGGCGCATACAATATTAGGATGCTTAGGAGGGGGCGTATTGTCAGAGTAACAAAGGGTAAACTACCTGAGGCAGATATAGTGTACTTAGATGAGCCGTTTAAGGCATCGTCAGCCATAAGGAATGCGTTGCTTGATGTAATACTGTACCGTAGATTCTATAACGGTGAGCAGTATATAGAAACCAAGACGAAGGCTATGTACATGTCGGCGAACGAGGTACCAATACTTACTGAGGACTTGGCGTTCATAGACAGGAGCGCAGTTAGGATGTTCAGTACGCACCTCACGTGGGATGAAATGGAGGACGTGATCGCAACACCCACAATACGCGGGAAAATAAGTGGTAGTTACATGTTGTCAGTTACCGATATAGAGGAGGCGCAACGTGAGGTTAATGAAATAGAGCGAACGGTTGGGAATTCCCCCGAACTTAGGAAATTGATTGTTTCCCTAGCCAAAACCTCAAGCGAGAACGCCGACAAATCGGGTGAGAGGATGGAGGTCAGCGAGAGGAGGTTAAACATGGTCAGGAGAGTTGTGGCGGTTGTGTCGTACGTCTATGACGAGGAGCCGAATGCTGATCATGTTGCTATCGCCACAGCCTATGCATTACCGTCGTCGTGGAACACCTACGTAGCTACATTGACGGCGATAAACCAACTGCTCCCCGATTCATCGATAGCGTATATAAACAAAATACAGACGGTCAAGACGGAAATAAAAAATGCGACTTCCGAGGCGGACAAAGCATCACTAAGCAACAAATTAGCAGAGTTGATAAAGAACGCACCGAAGAGGCATTTTCTTAAAAAGGAGATTGAAAAAACAAAGTTTTAAATATGTATTGCTTATTGAAACTGTGATGGCGTGGCGGATGACACTTAACGCAAAGGTTGTGGCAACCCTGGTTGCATACGTAGTCGTTATTCTAGTTTTCATACTATCTCACAGAATGCTGGCTTTGGGGTTAGCAACAATAGGTGCGGTTGCGTACATAGCACTTACTATGCACACAATTAGGGTGTTTACAAGCGAGTACTCGCCATCGGATTGGAACTACGTGGTCGCAATGGCGTTGATAATAATCGGAGGTGTGCTCGTCGCCTTGGGCAAGATATCGTTTTCCGACTACCTATCGCTAATAATGGTGGCGCTCGGCATAATATCGGGCAAATACGTAACAGCGTCAATACTTAGGACGGCAAATAGAAAGAAGTATTAAGCGTTTGGTAATAAAAACAGAACCGTAAAATTCAAGTTTTAGTTTTTATTCAAATTTTCGCTGTGAACAACCCACCCGCAACACAACTGATGTGGAGAAGCCTTTACCTAGCATTATCAATAACAATGTGGGGTTTCGGCATCGGCTACTGGGCGTACGTCTACTTCAAGTGGCCCCTGTGGGTTGTCCCATTGCTTGCTGGTGGAGTTGGGGCTATCACCTACTTCCTGCCGACATGGGGGTTGGGGATTGCTGACGCTATTGCTTCCGTGTTCGTATTTATTTACTACCCAGTATTGCCAGCTATATACATACCGGCGATAGCGCAGGAAATCTCAAGCTACAGCACAAACAGTTTCATAACAAACGCCGCTATGGCGGCCACAGTGGTGATTCTAATCGATACAGTGGCACTTTTATTTATCTATGCGGACAAGTACAACTGGAGGCTTGGCCTTGTGGCGAGCACGGCATCCCTATCCGCATTCGTAAACCCAATGCTCTCCGCATTGGTGCTCCTCTACGCCTCAACCGTCGCGTCGCCCGCAATCGTTGCTTTCCTAGTTGTAATAATACTGATAGCGTTCCTGGGCATCTATCCCTTTGGGTACCTAACGCCCTACCAGCCAGGTTGGACGCTGGCGCCAGTCCTTTACGCCAACGCCTGGGTCTACGTGTTGCTGCTCCTCATAGCTGTCGTACTCATCCTCCACGCATTCCAGATGGCTGAAGAGAAGAGGGATATCAAGAAGGCAAAGTACATGTACTACGCATCGGTGGCTCTAGCGGTAATCGCCGGCGCAGTCCTCGTGGACAGGTACGAGTGGCTGGCGCTGACCAGCGCCCCAATGCTCGTGCTTTTGCTAGACAACGTCTCACAGGTAGAGCTTGCGTACAGACAAACAGCTCTGGAGATATACAAGGAAGCGAAGTTACCGATAGGCTCCTTCGTTGATTGGGATATCTTGAAAAAGGAGGGTGAGATGATACTGGGCTATGATGACGTCAAGGAGGACATGAGGAAGACGGCGGAGGAGTTCGTGAGGGCTATGTCCAAGGGGATGACTTGGGGACATGGTATCCTCTTTACTGGGCCGCCTGGGACTGGAAAGACAGCGTTAGGGCACTACTTTGCTTATCTTGTGCGTGAGGCAACTGAAAGAGTAAAGGAGGAGTACAAGAAAAAGTTGGTTGAGTACTCAGAGGAGGTTAAGCGTAAAGAAGCCGAACTAGAGAGTAAGGAGACTGAGGTTAAGAACATATGCAAAACGACCAACAAGCCAGATGACATCTTTCCTACTACTGAGGAATGTAGAAAAACCCTGATGGAGTACTTTAAGATCAAGGCGGAGTATGAAGAAATCAAAAAGAAGTATAAGGAGACTGAGGAAGCGTATAACAGGGTTAATATCGACTTCAAGGCAGTTAGGATAGAAGCAAAAGACTTGTTGAGTGCATTTTGGGGTGAGACTCAGAATAGGATTAATGAGTTATTCGCGTGGGCGTCAATGAACAACGGCATAATCATAATGGATGAGATTGAGAGAATTGCATGGGCAAGGACCCAGTACGTTAGTGATGACTACACGCCCAAGGTTGCCAGCACGCTTGGCGACGCACTGGACAACCCACTCGTTAGGGACAAACCCTTCCTGCTGTTGATGACCACAAACATGCCCCAGCTCATTGACGCAATGTTCAAGCGCCCCGGCAGGGTGTTCAGGGTGTTTTATATAGGGGAGATGGATGATGTAAGAAAAGAAGCCGTAATAAGGGCCTTCGAGGAGAAATATAGAATAACACTAACGCCAAAAGAAAGGAGGGAGTTGAAGGAATTAATCGTTGTCGGTGATGATGCAAGGTTCTATTTCGAGTGCAGGCGCAACGATAGCCCACATGAGAGGTGCATGAACTACATAAAGTCGGTTGTGGAGACGAGGAAACAAACCCAGCAAACGCCATTAGTGTTTTAAAGCTTATTTAATCAGCTAAGTATTTCGTCATGGGTTAGAGGTTAGAACCGACATACCCATCAGCAAACTTGAGCTGCATTAGGGGGTTATTATTGATGGTGGTTACAAGTTCTTTAACGAATGTGGCAAACTTGTGGACATAGGATTTAGCTTGTACCTCGACCTCTGCAATGCCAGCTAGATCTGGCGTACCTATGCAACTAAAGCCATGTGGCTTCTGCTTCAGTATAAACGTGCCCTCATCACAAGTCACCGCAACATACCAAGGCCTCTGCCCATATTCTACACAGTTTGCGTAAACCTTCTTTACAACACCTATGATTAAGTCCTCAACCTCAGAGCCAGCCCTCAAGAAGTCCCCTGGGTCACAGATCAGCACATTGTACCTACCCACGCTCAACCTCTCCGTAACCATTACTGGGGTACTCATACAATGACTATGTAAAGCAGAAGTTTTTAAGTTTTATTTTACTACTATTCCAAGGTATAACAACGATAAGTCATCAAACCATCTTCTTGAGCCACCCCTTTATCTTCCACCTCTCTAAGCCTTCGATGTATATCATGACCTCCTTCTCTCTTGCATACCTGTAACTTGGGTATACATGAACCACATTGACGTGGTTGAGCACTGGGTAGAACACGTACTCATTGACTGTTTGGTTATTGTCGAGGATACTCTTCCTCACCTCCTTGTCGAGCCATTTGGTTAATTCAGAAAGAGCTTTCTCAACCCTCTGCGCGACCACATCAACGTTGCCAAACGAATGTAGTATTGTTCCTCCGTATGGGTTACTCCTTTCATTTAAGATTTCCGCTATGGCTGTTGCAAGCGAAAAGCCGACAATATATCCAACCCAGAAGCCCCATGTTGTGAATATTGACCACCACGGCATACTTACTCACTCTCTTCTTCCTCATTATCTTTATTGTTTTCCGTTGAATACGTCGTGTTCTTTATAGCAAGTATCGCCCATATTATTACTAAGATCGCAATCAGCAGTGAAAGAGCTATTGCTGACGTGAGGGCATCCGCATACGTCATCGGCGCTGTCCTAGTCATCATTAGAAATGTAGTGTAGAGGCGGATTGCACCGAGTATGATCCATATTAACGCCCAAAAGGTCATCGTCCACAGAAACAGTCTCAACAACCCCTCGTTGCGGCGCAGTAACTTGGTGAACCTTTCAACGCTTTTACTCAACTTCTCCACCCCCTCCCTTATTTCCTCAAGGTTTTTCTCATCGCTCATACGTGTTCCTTACTAACTTCTGAGTTTTTAATTTTTATCTACACGTTAGCGACGAAGTATTACAACAAAGTGTTTATAAATTAAGGCAGTAAAGGGGTGTGGATGCTTGAGAGGGGCGAGCGTAAAATAAGGAGGGTACTTACAATGGATGAGGTTATAGACGAGATACTAAAGAGGGTACTTGATGAGCACCACTTGGCTAATGTCAGGAGTAAGGAGGAGGTTTACGTAATATCATCAAGAGAGCTTGGGGAACTAATCAGGGAGATAGCGAGGGTGGACGTAAAAATTAACCGCAATGTATTGAAGCCCTTCGAGGATGGGTTGAGGAAGAGGAGGTATAGAATTATTATGAAAAAGAGAAACAATAGGTACGTTAAGTACTACATCGCTAGGGATGATAGCTGAACATTAAAAACGATGCTGTACGGTTAATATTGGTCATTTTTAATTGCGGTAATTTGTTTTGTTCAATGAATATTGTGTGCGGTGTTGGTGGTTGGCAGGAGGGGGTATGTATCATAGACGGTGCAATATCTGAAGGCTGGGCGGTGCATTATGGTGGTGCGTTTAAGTACATAACCGACGCACCACGTATGTCCTTTAGCGTAGTATATAGTCCACCGAAGTGCGAATACCAAGGTCTAGGTACTGACGTAGTGAATTCAATAAATATAATACCAGTAGCGTTGCCGATGATTACCGTATTTACTCATAAACAGTGTAGGGAGGAGCTTGTTAGAAAGAGGAGCGCGGTGCACGTGTCTTACGAAACCGACGCATTAAAAGGAGAACTGACATTTAAATCGCGCATAAAGGTTGGGCCGTATGTTGTGGAACCATTCCTTTCTGCATCATACTCCATCACTTACGAGTTAATGTTCAAAACAGACGTCACGGTTTCGTATATTAGTAATGCATATACTTACGAGGATAGTAAGCAAATCTCGCTAATGCGCCAGCCAAAGCTACAGTTGCTCTCTACGGTTCTTTAAATGAAACGAAAAATTTATAATAAAGTAATTTACCTAGGTTAGACGTGGAAGCGCGTGTTAGAGTTAGGCTGTGGAAAATTTCGGGCGAGTCATACATAGGCGCTGTAGTTGATGATTACGGCATGAATAGCAAAACCAGAGAGGTGCTGGAGTCGCTTGTGAATAAGGACGCGTTTTTGTATATAGACAATAAAACAATCTTTGGTAAATTAAGGCATATTAAGGTTGGCGGTAAATTAAGGTACGTGTTCGTACCGAACAGCGATGCGCAGAAGCAGTTATTGTACAGCCTAAAGAAGAAATCGACCACTTTCAACGCAGTCATATCTTCACCTAAGGCACAGCAACCAAAACAACCAAGTAAAGGACAGCAGGCTCAGCCAGTACCTGAGGAACCGTTTGAAATGGTGAGCATGGACTACGGAGTTAGCGACACAGCGCAATTGTTCAAGGACTTAATGGAAGTACTGACGGAGACGTCAATAATACAGCGTGATTTAGTGATGATAAATGGATGGTTCGACGACATAGTAAAGAAGCTCCACCTGAGCAATGAAGACCTGCGCTACAAACTGCACGAACTAGCGTCTATAAAGACATTATTGGAGTTACGGCAAAAGAGGCTGGACGACGTAATGTACAAACTCACCGATATATGCAAGAGCGTACAACCACAATGCAACTCGGAGCTTGTGAAGATGCTGTGCGAAGCCCTGGATAAGCTCCTGGCGCAAGAAAATAGCCCATACAAACTGGTGAACATCCTCATCGGTAGGTTGCAAGGCATGAAAACAATGGCAGATATAATATCGAAGAGTCTGCCGTAGTGTTTGCGTTTAGAAAAGCTTAAAAGCAAAACTAAACCGTAGATATTGTATGGTTGTTGTTATTGTTGAGAACTGCAAGGAAATCGAAATACCAGCTAGGGGGGATGTCTTTAATGACGTAATTGCACTACTTAAGAAGTACGGAGGTAGGTTTGACCCGAGCGCCAAGGTTTGGCGGTTTGGCGCACTACCAAGTGCTTTAGTCAATGAGCTGGCTAGGTTTATTGATATCAAGGATGTTGGTGACTGCATAGCAGACGCGGTGCTGGTCGGCAACTACTACTTAGTACCATCCCAACTGGCTGGGAGGGTGAACTACGATGCGTTGAAGTACACCGTTAGGAAGTACGATCCAGACGAGAAGGAGTTCTACGAGGAGGAAGCGAAGCTGTGGGTTACGAAGGAGGACGGAAGCGTCCTAGTTCCAAGAGGGTTGGCAAAATCTGCACTACCGAACATGCGCTTCCAGTTGTTTGCGCCGTGGCTTGACCCTAAAAAGGTTGTTGAGAAGGCTGTGGAAACCGGCGGCTTTAGGGACTATCAAGCCGAGGTCATAGGTAGCATGGCTGACGACTTCAAGGTTGTCGGTGCATCCACAGTATGGATGGCTACCGGCGGTGGCAAGAGCTACATGTCTGCCGGGCTCATAAAGGTTCTACAGAGTCTCTATCCCAATAAAATAAGGAAGGTTTATTACCTAAGCATGAGCATAGACCTCGCGCTCCAGTTCAGGGAGTTCGCTGAAAAGTGGGGTTTGAAGGTCGGGGTTGTGACTGGCGAGGAGAAGGACTGGAGCAAGTCCATCGTCGCAGCAACCGCTCAGACGCTTTATAGGGCGATAACGACTGTGTTGAATGAGAAGAATGGGAATGACGAAGACGTTGATGCGGAGATAAAGCCGTACCTGGACGTTGTTGAGTTAGACAAGAAAGAGATGCTTGACTTGGCTGGGGATTATGAGAAAGCCGACTTGGTAATCATTGATGAGGTACAGCACCTGCCCGCCAGGACTGTGAAGACGGTTGCGAAATTCAACAAACGGGCAATTAGGCTTGCAATGAGCGCCACCCCTTGGAGGAATGATGGTAAGGACCTGGAGATTTACGCATGGGCTGGGGAAATCACGAGGAGGAAGGTGACGTCAAGCGAGCTAATTAAGCGTGGCTACCTGGTGCCAGCCTACATCTTCATGTGGAAGCGCTATATGAGGGATGAGTGCGTAGAAACGTACTACAGCATGAAGGGTACTGACGCAACGGGCGCCCAGAGGTTCTCGGCAGTGAAGAGGTGCGTGTTTGACGACCCGGACAGGGATGCTGACATCATAGAGGTGGCTGAGGCACTCCCAAAGCCCTTGCTCCTCCTGACCAAGGAGGTTGAGCCAGCCAAGAGACTCCACAAGCAACTGCTCAAGAACGGATTAAAGGCTGAGCTCGTGATAGGCGCAGTGAAAGGTGAAAAGAGGAGGGCGATATTTGACAGGGTTGAAAAGCTAGACGTATTGGTGGTAGACACAGTGGCAGACGAGGGGCTAGACCTGCCACCAATCATGAGCTTACTCATAACAGGCGGGGGAATGAGCAAGACAAGGACGCTACAGAGGGTTGGAAGAGTTGTGAGGCCGTGGAAGGATAAGAAGTACGCAATAGTTGTAGACCTATGGGACTTAGGCCCGTACTTTGAAGACCACGGAGAGGAAAGGCTAAACCTATACAGGACAGAACCACTGTGGAGGGTGTTCATAACGAACACAGAAGAGCTGTTCCAGAGACTGAACGGTTTGCTACGTTCGTAGTTTAAACAAAAGGTTTATAAACCCCCGCATTGCAACGCATTTTGACTAGTTTATGTCTAACAAGAGGCCTACAAGTGGGACGAGCGATGCAGGAAACCCAGATGCCAGGAAGGTTCTATCGGACATGTTGAGTTCTACGACGAAGTACACGTTGGAGGTAGTCAAGGATAAGTACGATATCATAGTAAACGCTACAACCGACATAATCAATATATATCACTCCTACATAGTTGATTTCAATACTGGCGAGCTACCGCCCAGCGTGCATTTAAATAAAGAAATATCCGCCTCGCCAATAGTTAGGTTGCGCGACGATTTGGAGGTGTATGAGAACAGTCTCTTAAACACGGGATTGTGGTCCATAGGCTTAAGTGACGGGCAACACTTTGTGTTGCTAGCAAGGGCGTCGTTGGGGCGAGTTCCAACACTCGTTAGGAAGTACAAAATACCCAATGAAGTCATTAATGAGTTGCTGAGCGGTAAAAGGCTTGAGTATCCATGCCCTGTATGCGGAAGGCCGGCAAAGCTTGAGATAAGGCCTGGAAACCCGATTGCGCTCGCGCTTGGGCTTGTACTACGTAGAATCAGGGAGGACGTAATTGATGCGAAGTACCTACCGAGCATAGCTACAAACACTCCAATCTACCCGTGGGCTAAGCACGTCATGTACCTAGGGCCAGCAAGCATAGTTAAGCTGGCGTCGCTGATAGAGGCGCATTTGGCTAGGAACGTAATGCCGAAGATAACAGGTTTATGGAAGTACGCAGGCTTGCACGCACTTAATGTGTGCTTTAACGTGACTGCGCATGAAAGCAAGGAGCCGATAATTGTCGAGGCGATAGCAGATACAGGCAATAAATGCCCAGCGTGCGGGCAAGTGCTTGAAGGATTCGCTGCAGGTAAGTTCAGCTTTGCCGAGCTCAAGAGGAGGGTAATTGAGGCGAATAGAAAAACGGGAAAAGGGAACAAGGTTACAGTGTATACCAAGGACGGTCAGTGGAGACCTGACGTGGATATAGACCTGTACTTCATAGGGGCTATGGGTAACCCGACGTTTAGAAAACACATGTGGGTGATAGCGCAGCAGTACAGGCCAATGCCGAACAAGCGTCCTAGCGTCTACACATTATTGGCAGTGCAGTTCATGCTTGATTTAATATATTCAGCGAAGTATAAGGAGCCCAAGAAGTTCGATGAAATGATTAACGAGATTGTCGGCGAGGAAATATACAACAAGTTGGTCGAGAAGGCGACGGAGGAGGTGGAGGAGAAGTACAAGGATGCGTGGAGCATAATACAGGAGAGGAAGTGGCAGGAAATAGTGAGCGCCGTCAAGGGAGCCAGCAAAAAGGGAGGAATCGGCATAGCCTCGATATACAACAGGTGGGTTTGGAGGAAGGTTGCCAAGGTGCTCGTTGCCAATGCGGTTGAGGTCACGGCAATAACGAGAGGCATGTGGCAGGGACCGCCAGAGTTCTTAAAGGAGGGACACGTGTACATACCACCGCTTGTGGATGATGACGTCGATAAGGCAGCAAAAGACCTGGAGCCGCTCATTGAGTGGTACGATAAGCACATGGGCGGCGTAAAGCTAGTGCAGGTGTGGTCTGAGTACAGGCGCGCTGCCAGGGAAGATTACGAGAAACTGTACAAACAACTAATAAGCGAAATCAACGACATAGCGAAGCAAGCGAAGAAGTAATCAAAAGGGGCGCAAAAGCCCCGTCAAAACCACCCTTCTTTTTCCATTCTTCATATAATGATGCTCGGCACTTCATACATAACGGGGTATATGTTGTCTCCCGTGTGCACATCTGTGCGCATATCCGTTGAATAAAGTGGCGGTGTAAAAACTATACGCATGTAGGTGCACTTCAAAATGAAAGTTCTGGCTTCACGTTTGCAACTACTCATGCTTAACTCACTCTCTTGCATAGATATGAATCCTTCCATTGCTGTACCGCTTATCGTGGCATGATAGGTGTATAGTGCGGGGCCTACGTATGTAGGTAGTATCGTTACAGTTGGGAACAACGGTTGATACATATCTGCCTCCACGCCAGCATCGTTGGTGCGTTTAACACCGTACGCGCTGTATATAAGTTCACCGTCGCACTCAGACTCTGTTTGTGGGACATAGATTAAGTTTATCACATTGCGTATGTTCCTCAAGGAGCGCAACCTCCACGACGCCCTACCAAGCCACTTGGCGGGGTACTTCCTCCCCCATGCTTCGAAGTTTGTGACGGTTATCATAAAGTTAGTCTCCAATCATGCTTACTAACTTTTAAATAAAAATAGATGGAGGTGCGGTCAAGAAAAGCTTAAAAATACCTAAATTACGGCTTATCTGGGGGATTCATGGCTGGGGATAGGTTTGGTAGAATAATGAAGGTCTTGTCCTTGGTATGGGCGAGAGGAGGCATTGATGAGAGCGAGTTCAATTCATTAATTCACTACAAGGTGAGGACGGGGGAGCTGGACGTAACGGATGCGCTTAGGATAATGGAGTATGTAGACATTAAGGGAAACAAGGTAGTGCTGAAGGAAGATGCAAAAAGGGTGTTTCAAGAGCTAATCAATGAGGCGAAGAAGCACGGTGGTGATTACCGTGGCAATTGTGCATAAGCACGGCTGTAGAGAATTAACACTAAGGAGGAAAATATATGTGGGCATTGGTTATCGCGACTACTGGCTTTTCGATGAAGACGGCAATAAGTTACCGCCGAAAATAGTGAGGAGAGGAATATGGTACTACAAGGTTTGGGACGTAAGCACTTGCGGTACGTACTACCTACTCGTCATTAAGAGAAACAGGGTTAACAAACGTGGTATTGCCTACACAATCATTACCTACTCAATAACGAACGGTGCAAAGCGGTATTTAGGTAGCCAAATCATCGGCTGTAGCGAAAGGGAGAGGGATTGCATAAATAGGGCTATTAAGGAGGGGTTCTTCGCAATACGCTTCATAATAAAAAACAGGTGTTGCGAACATGCCTAATTTATATAAATTGAGCATGCATTCCTAATGATGTTCGATGTTGAATGGGACGAGGAATCAAAGAGGAGGTTCACCCTGTTTGTCGACAAACCTTTTAGGCAGGCGAAGCTGGAGTATGTTAGATTGGAAGCTCGGTCGAGGGCACATATGGGTTGGAAGGTGTACACGTTCGGTACATCCGTTGTTTACTTTAATGCATATTTCTCGGGGTTCATAAATGCAACTACGTACTACCAAGGCTACGCGTATTTAGCAATAGATAATGCCCTAGTGAGTACACCGATACCGCTGTGCTTCTTTGCCCCGTTTAAGTACTCAAAGGCCGTTCTCGCACCCAGTCGTAAATCCTTATTAGCCTTGTTTAGTGAAAGGACTGGCAGGCCAAATTACGTAATGGAATTCATCGAAGCAACAATGGAACCGCTTGCAAGCCGTGAATTCACAGAGTGCAAGTACACACTTGAAGAGGACGCCATACTCACGCGTTGTGAAGGGTACAACCCACATCTCACGATGGCGTCGGGTGCCTTCTTAACACCGACGGCGTTTGTTACCTAACAATGCGTATTAAAGTTAGATTATTAGTATCGTTGGTTCGGGAAATACTGTCGGTATTTGGAATGCCATTTCTCTCGTCATGTATACGCCAATATTATACATATAGATAGGTATAGAAAAATCAAGCTGAATATCTCTCAATATACCGTGTTTGCTTATTTTTGTACCCAATCGCAATAGAACGGTTCCTACACTTGGTGATTCCGTTTCATAACTTACGTGAAATGATGGACCAGCTACATAAGTCCCTTTATGCGAAATCCATCCGCACCTCCCAGTGTAGGGACAGAAGTTGAAGGTAGGCATGGGTATTGAGAAGGGTAGCGCAATGTTAACGCATTTCGAACCCATCCAACCACTCTTGTCGAATACTAAGCCATACATAACGTAAGTATGTGCTACAGTAACGACATATTGATAATTAACGGCAAACCTCGCCCTTTTGTGGCGGGGTCACCCCACTACGTGGGGTCTCATGGAGATGGGTTTTTATGTGGGTGTTTTTTCTTGTTTTTGTTGTTGCGTAGGGCTGTTGCTGTCGAGTTGGAGGTCACTAAGGAGCTCAATAAGTTGCTCTATAGTGTAGAGTCTATGTATCTCAGCATTGTTCGTGAGGTCGTTGAGTATGCCGTTAAGAACAATGTCACAAGTGCGACAGAACTCCATGAGTTATTTTACAGTAAGTATAGGAGTGAGTACCCAAGCCTTAATTCGAGCTTGGTTCAACAAGCAATCAGGCAGGCGTCCGAAATCGCAAAGTCATTCATCGAGAGGAGAAAGGAGGGCTTAGCGGACAAGCCCTACCCAGAGGTTAGGAGCGTCTCGATTAGGTTTGTTGAAACGGCTTGGAGTTATGAGGAGTTCGTTAAATCAATAGCCCCAGTCAGGCTCGCCATATCACCCATCAGCACCGGCAAGAGAGGCAGAGGTGGCAGGAGATTCGAAGTTTGGCTTAGGCCACATAAGCGTTTTTGGTTGTTTTGGTGGAGGGTATTAACTGGTGAAGCCGAGCTGGCTAGCACGTTGATCATTAAGCGTAGGGCTAACAAGTGGTATGCAGTCTTCATCTTCGAGATAAAGCCGAGGCAAGAGACACCACAAGCTATTGTCTCATACGATATTAATGAAAACACCGTTGCCGTTGGTAAGATTGACCTACCATCCACCGTGGGCAAGGTGGCTAGTTGGAATAGGCAATACTTAACGCCACAGCTCTATACGATCAAGACTGATTTCGGTAGATTAGCCAGGAGGTATGAAAGGATTAGGAACGCAATCATCGAGAAACTCAAGCCCGAATTCGCATTACCAAATGGCAAATACATAAACATAACAAACACCAGGGAATACAGGAAGCAAGTGAGGAGGTTGAGGGAAGGGGATAGGAAGCTTGGTCGTGTTAGGCATGTGGCTAACGAGTTAACAAAGACGCCGGCGATAATCATAACCGAGGAGCTTGGCAAAAACCCGCAGGAATCAATGATTGATGGAATTGGGAAGGACGAGTTGAGACACCGCATAAAGCAGACACCGTTCAAGAGTATTGAGGAGGCTGTTGAAGATAAGGCGCTAGAGAGGGGTTCCAAAGTATTTCGCGTTTCATCCTATAGGAACAGTAGGGTTTGTCCTATTCATTTCGTGAGGTTGGAGAGGACCGATGATTGGCACATACTGCAATGCCCAGTAGGTCATTATGTAGATAGGGACTACGCATCTGTGGTGAATATGTTGTGGAAAATAACGCCAGAATTCTGGACTAAAGGCGTATGGTGGAATCTTAGGAGGGAAATGGATTGGGGAGAGCACGAAGGAAAATCAAACCCACTTGTTCCGCACGAAATCGTAATCCTCCTACAGTTCATCATGAAGAGAATAAAGGCTAGCCTAGAACAAAGCCCCGCGGTGCTGGCCCGGGGTTGTCCCATGACCCCAGCCGGAGGGGCCGATGAAGGCTGGGCGAGGAAACCTCCCCAAAACGGGGAGGAGGCCAGAAGACCGGACTTAGTAAGTTTTGTCGAAAAGGTGAGGTTATGGTAGTAATATCGGAGTACAGGACGTACGCGTACCTAAGCGGCATCAGTGTGGCTTTTATTCAGGAGTACAGCGCATATGTATACGCTGGTGAACACGTTGGTACTACTTACGATATTGGGTTTGAAAAAGAATATGCCGGAAAGAGCAGTGAACCAGTAAGGCAGTATTCGACATACATTGCCTTAACCCCGATACCCATCCCGGGATTTAACAAGGGCGATTATTTACTAAGTCCGTTGCGGTTCGAAGTAAGGTACGGCAAGTCGCGCGTAAGGTTTGAAGCCTTATCGCTAACCACGGGCACGAATACCGAGTACATAGATACATCCGTCAGTATATATGGTAAATGGGTAGGAACAGTGTATTTACCATCACCCGAGACCCTTTACTTAGCACCAACAGCCACGCTAATCTAATGAATTCACACGACAAGCGTTACCGGCATCGGGAGTATCTTGAGGGGCGCGTTCATCCTCCCCCTTTCAAGTGTGCTTCCCGTTATAATTTTTGTCGGGCAGTAGTTCTCATCACACAATGCTGTTATGTAGAGCTCCGGCTCGGCGAAGGGCTTTTGTGCATCGCGCCCCATAAGCTCTAGGTCGCTGAGCAGTTTCAGTGCGTGTTCGAAGTAAACCTCAAGGTACAGCTTATCGCTTTTTACGAAATTAACGATGTCCGTACACGAGCCAT
>Ga0208313_100197_pt1 | contig 18297 bp, 23 predicted proteins | sample OSP_15_2_FD_187142 | JGI IMG/M metagenome (GOLD analysis project Ga0208313, IMG submission 187142) | Extremophilic microbial mat communities from Yellowstone National Park, USA - OSPB_Slides-mat_host_7_15 (SPAdes) (version 2) | ecosystem: Environmental > Aquatic > Thermal springs > Hot (42-90C) >... | reverse complement strand
CCTTCGAGCGCCCGTGAGCCTCGGCGAGCTCGACCTCTCTTGGACCAGTTCTTGGACAGGAACTCCTTCCTGGAGAGGTCCCCGTGCAACTTCCTCGGCTCCCGAGTGCCTTCCCCATGTCTCATGTTGGGTACCACCCGAGGCCACGAGCGACTTCCCATCCCGACGTCCGGGGCAACCACCCCGTTCGTCCTGGGGAACTTTGGGAACTCGTGGTAGACCACGAACGAGACGTACACCCTCTCCTACCTGCTCATGCTCACACTACCCTCTTCACCTTCAAGGGGAAGTCCCTGTGCACGACGAGCTTGAAGACGCCCAGGTGTGACAACCTCAGCACAACGAGCTCCTTCCTCTTGCTCCCCCCATCTCCCCCAACCTTCAGGACGTTCCACCCGCCTTGCGTGTAAACCATGGAGAAGTACCTGTGGGCCCCCCTCTCTTTTGGAAATCTCGCCAGCCCTTCGAAAAAGCGTTGTCTGGCCTCGTAGTGCGACCTGTTGGACTACCTGGGAGTACATTGACCGACATTGGACGTCCTGCTTCCTCAGGTCCAGTGCCGGTTGTCTCAACTCCGTCCGTGTTGACCACTTCCCGTCTAGTTCACGGAAGTACACGTCTGCCCAACGCAGGGTGTTGTGAACTTGAGGCTAACTCCAACCGGGCCTCTAACGCCCTAAACGTTTGTTGATCTATGTGTGCCCCGAAACGGAACCCTACGGTGGGCTTCAACATAGTTCCTCGTTAGCCCTTATTGGGGGGACTATCCATCCCCACGGTGGGTCTTCCGCCCCTTAACCCCCGTTAAGATAAACATAAATGAAAACGTTTCTGTCGACGATGAAACGGGTCTCAACCTCAGTAGAGGTGAGCCCCCCACGTTGTTAGGCCTTGGGGTTGGGCATCTGGTCCAGGATCTCCCTGACCAACCTCACGAACTCCTGTTTCCTGTCCCTGAACACCTCGGTGTATGTCTGTGCCCACCTGATGGTAGGATCGCCCCTACTGAACCTGTCGTACTGTTCATACCTCATCCCTACCTCCGAGCCCACGACATCCCACAGGAGGTTAAACAACTTCACTCTCTCTAGGGCGTCCAACCCCTTCATGGCCATGTACCTCTCTATGTAGACTCTCTCCTCAGGATTGGTGAAGTCCTTGGCTCCTGCAGGTATGGGTATGGAGGCTCCTCCGGTAATCGAACGTAGTATCTCGTTGGCTCTAGGAACAGCCCTCATGTTAAAGTGACTCCCAGAGATGGACAGGTAAGGGTCTGGCCTAACTATGTTGGGCAATTCCTGTGCTCTCTCCACGCTGGCGTGGAGCACAGCCTCGTTTAATGCCACGTATATGAGGATCTCCCCTATCTTCTCCTGGACGTTGATAAAGGATGAGGTTCCAGCTGCCTCAGCCACTGCCATGGCCAATCCAGCCAGAAACTTCAGCCTAGAGTAGTGCTGAATTACGAAGTGCCAATTGAACCAGCCTCTCAGAGATACCGTGTGCCACATGAGGTCCTCTATTAGTTCCGGTTTCTTGTAAAATATTATCCTGTCCCAAGGAACCAGAACGTTATCCAGGACCAGGACCGCGTCAGCTTCCTCAAACCTTGAGGAAATGGGGTACTCGAACTCTCCTCCCTCCCTGGGCTGAAATCCTCTCCTAGCCAGGAACCTCACGCCTTTGGTATTGGTGGGAATTGAGAAGTAAATGGCGTACCTAGGGTCGGTATCTCTCCTCATGTTGGGGAGATACCATAACATCTCCGAGTATGGTGCGGCAGTACTTATCATTGCGGAGCCCCTCACCACAACACCCTCGGGTCTCTCCTCCACTACGCCTATCTGAATGTACGGGTCATCCCATTGGGAAGGCGGTTTCGATCTATCGTACATGGGGGCTACTATCGCGTGAGTGTAAAAGAGGTCGTTCTTCACAGCCTCTCTATATATCTCAACGGAGTTCTCCATGAACTTGGAGCCGAAGTGTTTACCGAAGTAATCCTCGGCGTGAGCGAAGAACACCATGGTCCACATGTTCATGTAATCTGGGCTCCTACCGAAGAAACCCCTGTAGAACTCGTAGATCTTGAGTAGCCCGTCCCTCATCACTGCCAGATCCTCCTTGGTTCTCGGCCTCATGAACGATATACTGCTTTCCTCACCCACGTCCCTATTGTAGACCCTCAGGGCCTTGTGATCCTCCCTCCAGTGGAGATCGTAATACTCGGCGACTGTCTTAACCGGAGTACGGAAGGCGTGATGAGATGTAACGTCATTCACTATCTCACCTTCGTAATACGTCACTGGCTGTCTCTCCCTTATGCTCTTGAGGTAGTCCTTCCCGGTCCTTATCATTCTACCACCCCTTAATCTCTCCAGTGATTATATCCTCCACCGGCATCCATTCGTTCAACCAAGATTGGGGTATAGGCCTGGCCCAGAAGTCGCTCCTATACTTAAACTGCTCGTAAGTCCATGTGACAGGTCTCCACTTGTCTGGGTCCAATACCTCGTAATCCTGAGTGAAGAACTCAAGCCTGTTTCCGTCGAAGTCCCTCAGGTAAACGTAATATCCCTCCGTGGCACCGTGCCTCCCTGGACCCCTCTCCAGGTTATCCCACATTCCCGTTGAGGCCAGTATGTCGGCCGTCCTTATCACGTCCCTCAAGTCGTGGACGTAATAGGTCTCATGATGGAAGCCAGGAACCCTGTTATTGCTCCTGGCCATGGCAATCTCATGTGAGTTCCCCCTCCTCGTCATCCATACGACGCCTCTGGCTCCTTCCTCATCTAGGAAGTACTCGGTCTCATAGAATCCGAAGGTCTCCTTGAAGAAATTCGTCTCACGCTCCAGATCCTTGACCATAACATTGACGTGGGCAAGCTTCACTGGCGAGACGCCCCTGTGAAGGTGGAACTTCAGCCTTATGTCTCCCACATACTCCATGTCCCTGTAAAGGAGGATTGGAAGACCTCCTGGCGACTCCAGGAGAATAGCCGACTCCACGCCCTTCTCCTTGAAGCTCTTGTATCTAAGCCCGAGCTCAGCCACCTTCTTCTCAACGCTGTTCATGTCCTCCATCACCCTGAAACCTATGTACGACAATCCTGGAGAGGTTGCCCTCTTGAGGATCAAGCTGTGATGTTGGCCCTCCTCAATTCCTCTCAGAAACAAGGCGTCTCCGTCCCTCTCTGTCTCCACGAAGCCCAGGAGGTTGACGTAGAGCTCTCTAGCCTTCTCAAGATCTGTCACTCTCACGCATACGTGGGATAGCCTGTGTACTTGGATGTTTTTCATGAGGTAATTGTAAAATAAAGGAAATATAATAGTTTTTATTAAACAGGTTAGAGTGTGGGGACCATAATGGGATTCGTCGTTGGTTCCGTGACTGGCACGTCCCGATTCCTTATGGCGTCCCAGCGTGCAGGAACTTTGTGTGAACAACCTCTCCTAAATGGCTCAAGGCCCTCTCAGGTCAGGACGTCAGTCTCGTCCCTTAAATTCGCCCCCCTCTAGCCTGTGTAGAAAGCATATTAATTTAGAGTGTAGAGTTAAAACGAGTACATGTCGCTCACGGAGAAATTAATCGAGGAGATAAGTAGTAACCCAGCATTGGGAGAGAAGCTTAGGAGGCTACTGGAGAACGTAGTCCTGGAATCTTTAGTTAAAGAACAGCAGGAGCTGAACAGGAATTTCCAGGCAATGCTTGAGAGCCAGGGAAAAATTTGGGAGGAGATAAGGGACCTGCGAAAGGAAACTACAGAATTACGTAAAGATCTTAAGGAGTTGAGGGAGGACTTCAACAGGGAGATAACGAGCCTGAGGGAGGAGATGCATACGGAGACCGCTCGCCTGTGGGAGGAGACCAAGAAGTTGAGGGAGGACTTCAACAGGGAGATAACGAGCCTGAGGGAGGAGATGCATACGGAGACCGCTCGCCTGTGGGAGGAGACCAAGAAGTTGAGGGAGGACTTCAACAGGGAGATAACGAGCCTGAGGGAGGAGATGCATACGGAGACCGCTCGCCTGTGGGAGGAGACCAAGAAGTTGAGGGAGGACTTCAACAAGATGTTAGTGGAGATTAGGGAGATGAAAGAGGAGGGCAAGAAAAGGGACGAGAAGATAGACTCATTGTTCAAAGCCATGCTCAACGGTTTTGCAGAAATGTCCAAGTTCGCTGGGATGTCTTTGGAGGAACTGTCCAGGAATTTCCTGCAGAATTATCTACAGGGTCTAGGTGTACTTCCTAAAAATGCCTCATTGCGAAGAAAGGTATTAGACTCTGAGGAAATAGATATTTTCAGTGAAAATCCCCTAATAGTGGGGGAGGTAACGGGTCACGCTGATTCGCTAACAGAGTTGGACAAGTTGATGAGAAAGGCGAAATTGGTTAGAGAGAGGTTCGGTGCAGAACCACGAAAGTATCTCATAGCACTGACCGTAGCCCGTGAGGTCTATCCTCAAATTAAGAGGAAGGCCAAGGAGATGGGAGTGGAACTCGTAATAGGGAGAGTGGTAAAGAGAAAGGAATGAGAATGCCGAGGCATGCCTAGCCCGTACCAGAGCTGGTCGAAATAGGGGAAATGTAAATATCTCTAATATGCGGAACTGACTTTCCTGTTTTACCTCCCTAAGATGCCCATAACTGCTGTATTAGATTTCGCCTTTCTTACAGGGCAATCAAGGGAAAATCCCATAACTGCTATAAATGGTCTACTCACCTTCCCAGAGGTGAGGAGCGTGAGCTGATTACTCCCTCAATACCTGCGAAAAGGAATGAAACGATCCCAGTGCCCCCAAAAGGGCGTAACTCCTGAGGCCTCCCGGAACCCTTCTCCTTGGCGTGGTGGGGGTCACACACTTAAAACTACCTTCACGTGGTTTCCCAGCCATACTTAAAGATTCTACACCGAACGCCTATTAAAAAGTCAACATAACCGCCTGAAATCCCTCATGTAGTAGACCAGGGGTGTGGGGTCTCTCATCCTCTCTCCGAACTTTACCTCTCCTACAATTATGGCGTGATCCCCTATCTCCAACACTTCCCTCCTAGCCGCAACAACGTAGGCGTAAGCCTTACTCAGGAGCGGCATCCCTTCAACCTCCCTATACTCTACCAACTTGAAGCGTTCCTCCACTGGGGAAAAAGCAAAGGTTTTCAATGTCTCCTCGTCATCCGTTAGGTTCACGATGAATCCCTTGCTTTCCCTGAAGGGTATGTCGTTTCCCTTGGTAACGTCAGCAGCGAACATAACTAGGGGAGGATTGAGGGAGAGGGAGTTGAACGTATTCACCGTCATCCCGACACTCTTACCGTTCCAGGTGGTGGTAACTACTGCTACCCCTAGAGGGAAACTCCTCATCACCTCCCTGATGACGTCAGACAAGGGATTTCAACCCGTTCCTCGTTCAGATCATTAAATTTATGGAGAGATCTCATCTAGCCTCCTGTTCGCGGTCCTATGACCAAGGGCGACGGCTATGACGGTAGATATCACCTGAAAGAGAGCTATCAGCAGGAAGACCTCAACGGCCAACGACGTGCTTACCCCGCTGGACACTAGGGCGGTAATGAACGACGCTACGACCACCACGCCTATTCCCCCTCCTATGTGACCTATACCGTCCGTGAGCGCGAACCCGGTCGCCCTGGCCCTGGTGGGGAAACTCTCTGCGCTCCAGGCATAGGATACAGGTACCCAGAGGTTAAATCCGTAGAAGAGTATTATGGAGCCCAGGAAGGAAAGAGGAAGATCAGTCCTGGCTAAGGCTATTGTAAGCCCTCCAAGCACTGTAAAGAGCACCGATATTGCAGTCCATCTGTTCCTCTCCAATCTGTCCCCTACGGCCATTATGGTTAAGGCACACAGTATGAATCCTATGTCTCCGAACGAGGCTATAATACCTGCCTCAGGTGGTGGATAACCCAGTGACGATAGTATTGTGGTCAGGCCAGCTGCCAGGACGTAGACAGTCATGTAACCGAAGAACCACATGGCTATCAAGACTGCGAGCCTCCTCAGGTACTTCCCCTGTCCGAAGATGGTTCTCAGGGAATCCGCGTACGACTGTCTCTCAACGATGTAGGGCTGTATCACGCTAGGTAATTGGGGAAGCTGTCCCAACTTCCTGCTCGCTCTCTCCTCCATCCCCATCACTACCCTCTCAGCGTCTTCCAACCTTCCCTTGCTTATGAGCCACCTGGGAGACTCAGGTAGATTAAACCTGAGTATAAGTCCTATGAGGGCCAACAGGGCTCCAATACCGTACATGACCCTCCAACCGTTAGTTGCCAGGAACCCTGAGCCTCCAAGGGCCACTGGCAATCCCAGGGGAAACGGTGCTGGAGGAGTTGTTAGGAGGAGACCCAACCATAGGCCCAGACCGGCACCTATGGTTGAGAACAGGAAGACGAAACTGGTGTACTTGGCCCTCCCGTTGGAAGGGGCAACCTCCCCTATATACGTGTTCACTATGGCCAGGTCAGCACCTACGCCAATACCAGTTATGGTTCTAGCGATCACGAAGTTGAGGTAATCATTAACTAGAGCGTTATACAGACTACCTAGACCTGTGATGGCCATGGTTATCATGAGCATGTTTCTCCTTCCTATCTTGTCTGAAAGTGGCGAGAGTAGTATGGCTCCGATTATGTACCCTATTAGGTTGAGGAGCACTGCCGGTCCCAAGAGCGCGGCTATCCGTGGAGACGCTGGACTAGAGACGTGAAAGATTGTGAGAGATGTCTGAATAAAAGAGACATTGATATCGAAAATATCGAAAAAGGTGAAGAGAAATCCCATCCCCAATATACCTATGAAGAGGTAGGAGAGGGCCCAAATCGGGATCCTATCTAACCTAGCTAGAATCTCTCCCGCCTTAACGGATTTTTCCGCCATATCTAAACATTTAAAACAGTAATTAATCTATATTATATTAAACTAGTTTAATGGTGTTACATATTTCATAAGGTGTTAAACATATTAGAGTATAAGCAGTACTATATAGTGATGTTAAAGGATGTTGAAGAAAGTGAACTTGACATTGGAACATGAGGGCTGTTGGACTGAATCCTCCAATGAGACGGTCAGGACAATTAACCTTGAGGTTTATCCGGACAAGGGTTATCTGAGAAGCTGGATCCTATCTTCAGAGCCCAACCTGGCTGAACGGATGGCCAGGGAACCAACAGTGAAGAGGGTCAATAAGGTCTATTCCTCAAGGGGTGAAGTCATAGTGGACTTCCTTAACGTATATGAGGGGTCTGTGGCTGGCCTGCTTTACAGCAGGGAGGTCTTGATCTTGGGGAATTACAACGTCGGGGGAAGGGAAGTCTGGTCGTTTGTGGCCGGTAAGAATGCCCTCTCAGAGCTGAGGAGGGAGATTTCATCCCTGGGAAGGGTTGTGGACATGAGAGTTGAGGATTACCTTCCCTCTTTCCCTAACCTAACCGAGATGGAGAGGAGGGTACTTAAGGTGGCAATATCACGCGGTTACATAGACTACCCTAGGGAGGTTAACGCTGAGGAACTGGCCAGAATGCTGAACCTGAGCAAGGTCACTTTCCTCTATCACTGGAGAAATGCTCAGAAGAAGATATTGAAGTATGTCTCAGATTACGTTTTGGATTGAGGGATAGCGTTTTATCCTAATCGGTATAACTTCTCCCGTGCTCGGAAAAATCGGCAGGAAGACGTTCGACGAGGTAATATTTCCGAATCTAGGAGAGAGATTACCTGAGGTCGTGGTTCCCCCGAGCCACGGAGTGGATACTGGAGCGATCGATCTGGGGGGAGGGAAGGTGATGGTGGTTAAGACAGATCCGGTCTTCATAGTCCCACAGTTCGGTTTTAGAAAGGCGGCATGGTTTGCGGTCCACATCCTTGCCTCAGACGTAATGACCTCAGGAATACCTCCCAGGTATGCACTACTTGACCTCAACTTACCTCCAGACATGTCTGACGAACAGTTCAAGGAGATGTGGATTGGTCTTCACGAGGCCATGAAGGAAATAGGAGTCATGGTAGTTGGAGGTCATACAGGCAGGTATGATGGAGTGAACTACCCCATGGTTGGAGGTTTCACTATGTTGGGAATAGGGGAGATGGAGAAGATGGGTCATCCAAGGAAGGTGAGGAATGGGGACTTGGTAATAGTCACCAAGGGGCCTGCCGTTGAGGCTACTGGACTTTTGGTGAACCTCTACCCATCCTTCTTCAAGGAGAGACTTCCTCCACACCTGTTCAAAGAGGCGATGGACATGTACTGGAAGATGTCTTGTTGGAAGGACGGGCTCATAGCCAGCAAGGTAGGGGTACACATGATGCATGACGCCACGGAGGGTGGTCTATGGAACGCGCTGGTGGAATTGTCTGAGGTCACGGGAAAAAGGCTTACCATTAAGGGTGACAGGCTATTCATAAACCAAGCTGTCAGGGAAGTCACGAACCTAGTCGGTATCGATCCGTTCTCCTCCATAAGCGAGGGTACTATGGTAATCCTAACCGACAAGGTTCAGGTAAGGGACGAATTGGTATCGCAGGGAATAGAAGCTGAGATCGTAGGGAAGGTAGAGGAAGGGGATGGGGTATACGTCGACGGAAAGAGGATAGAGAGACCGCAGGAAGACCCCTTCTGGAGGGCGTTCTTTGATCTGGCCAAGAGGATTTGAATTCCGATTTATGCCACTTTAAAGAAACGCTTTTATCCTTGATACTCAAGAATCTAAGTTATGACTGAAAGGGAACCTCAGATAGTTCTGACCGCGGATAGGGGTTCCTTCACCGACTATGGGGGATCCAGCGTCTTAGGATACGTTGCCTGCATGCCCTCCAGGCTAGTACCGAGACTCTTCATGGATAAGTTCTTCACACCTCCAGTTAAGGTTGATCCTGACGGAGGAGCGATCATTGCACCTTATGCCCTGAGGAAGCTAGAGGCGGCACTTGTCAACAAGGGTTTTCAGGTCTCGGTCATCCCTCCAGAGGTCCTTGAGGCTCATGTAAAGGACGAGACCAAGATACTGGGGATCACTGCACATGATCCCTACGGCCTAGACCCAGTATCATTTAAGTTGACCTTTTTGTTTGGGGGAGGAGAGACCTGGACTGCCAGGTTCTTTAGAGAACTGGGGGAGAAGGTCTCGACGATTAAGAGGAGGAGACCTAACCTTAAGGTGATAGTGGGAGGTCCAGGGGCGTGGGAGCTAGTGAGAGACAGACCAGTTTGGGTGGACCACATATTTTTGGGGGAGGGAGAGGTCACCTTTCCAGAGGTAGCAAGGCAGATAATTGAGGGAGGGGACTTGCCGACAGTGATAAGGGGAAGGGATCCCAAGGTTGAGGAGATACCTCCCATCATTAATCCTGCAAGGCTCGGGGAGGTACAGATAACGAGGGGTTGTCCTAGGGGGTGTCAGTTCTGCTCGATCACGCCTGAGACTTTCCGATCCATCCCCTTGGACGTGATAAAGAGTGAAGTTGAGGTGAACTTGAAGGTTGGAGGGATGAGGAGGGTGGAGTTCATAACGGATGACGTCCTCCTCTACGGTTCCAGGAAACTTAGAACCAACAAGGAAGCTGTAGTCAGACTTTTCAGCGAAGTCATGGCCATGGGTGTTGACGGTATATGGTGGCCCCACATATCTGCACCTGCAGTCAGGGAGAGTCCAGGTACCGTGAGGGCCATGGCAGAGATAGTGGGTTACAACTTCGACAGGGCTGTGGCTCCGGTTGTGGGACTTGAGACTGGTAGCGTCAGGATATTTGAGAAATATATGAGAGCCAAGGCGTTTCCTTGGTCACCTAGGGAGTGGGATGATGTGATAATCGACGCCACCGCGATCATGAACGACAACTACATCTACCCGTGTTATACCATGACCATAGGGTACCCTGAGGAGACCAACGAAGACGTAGAGGACTCCATAGAACTTGTGCAAAAGATAGTGGACCACGATTTCACCGCTTGGGTGTTCCCGCTCCCCGTAATCCCAATCTCTACCACTAGGATAAGGGAGAATCCCTTCCCGTACGCCGAGAGGCTCCCGTCTAGGTATTGGGATCTCCTCTACCTTAGCTGGCATCACAACATTAAGGTGACGAAAAAGTTGTCTCCCATCCTCACCAACGGAATACCCAACAGCATAGTGAGGAAGATAGTTAGGACCATGATAGAGAAGGTCTTCGACTCCATAGACCAGATATTCCTCGAGCTTAAGGAGAGTAAGGGCAAAAAGTCCTTGGATTTCTCCGCAGTTAGCCTCAATAACACCTTGGGAGTGCTCAAGTCGGTCTATTGGCTGACCAAGTTGAGTTTCAAGAACTCTTGAGGCCGTTGACAACAGTTTCCGACAAACCGTGAAGTTTATACATTTTGTCTGTGAGTTTAATTATGATGCTGAAACCTAAGGAAGTGTGCCAAGAATTGGGAACGTCCTACCGCACGTTGCAGAGCTACGTTAAGAAGGGTTACATAAAACCAGTGGTACAGAGCGGGAAGTGGAGGTTCAGGGAAGAGGATGTCGAGAGATTGATGGGTATTGTTAGGAAGAGGAAAGTGGCATTATACGCTAGGGTATCAAACGAGCGAAAGGACGACTTGGTAGACCAGGTTAAATACCTAGAGGAGAACGTTAAGGAATACGAAGGTGATAACTGACGTGGGATCTTCATTAAACATGAAGAGGAAAGGATTCGTCAAATTATTAAGAATGATTCTGAATAACGAAGTATCAAAAGTAATCATGGCCCACCTCGTTTAACTCAAGGCACATAAAATTCACAGCTCATGGAAACTGTCGGCAACTGCATGGGTAATTTCCTCCTGAACCGTCTCGTCCTCGCCGTGGACTTCTCCGCATCCCACGGATCTTATTATCCCCTTCCTAACAAGTTCGTAAGCCACTCGGCTCAGTTTATCCGCCTCCTCGTTTTCTTCCCTGGGAACCCACTGAAAGGTAACTTCCAATCTCCTTGCCAGTTCCGAGGCTCTCTCGTAGAGGGGTCTTATCCTGGGAGCCTTAACCTTATACTCTCCCCTGAGTTGTCTTATGACTAATTGAGAATCTCCTCTCACCACTGAACCTCTTACGTTCAGTCTGGAGAGTTCCTCCATGAGACATATTACCCCCATGTACTCTGCCACGTTATTTGTGGAGTCCTTGGAGAAGGGCTTAGCCGCCAGACCGTACCCCCGTAATTTCTTTTCTTTCAAATAGATTACGTAGCCGAAGGTCGCAATTCCCCGTGGATTCTTAGGCTCGCATAGACCATCGAAGTAAGCTATGACGCTCATGATCCAGAATACCAATTAGTTCACTAAAAATTTTTTAGAACTCAGAGCGGTTGAAATGTGGTTCCCATATCTCCAGAACATTCCCCCTTGGGGGGCACGTAAGACGAGAAACGTCCCCTAGTAGTGATGGGACTCTCCCTCAAACATTACCTCAAGATCAAGGCGAGATCTAATTACTGCCGCCTTTTACCTCATACCCGTCACGCTTCAATGCGGCCCGTTTGTGGCAGGAAGTCAGACTGAGGACCTCAAGGAATTCGAAAGGTTCATCTAGTCCTTCAGGTTACGAGGATAAGCGATTTCATTACGTCATTAATCGCACGCGTCACTGCGTCGTCCTCTTGACGGCGTTACTCCTCAATGCGAACCACAGCATGAGAGAGAGGAATCCCACGAGCTGGGTTAAACTGGCGGTCTCTGAATAGGTGAAGATGTCCCCCCTCATAACGAGTAGCCCCAGGAGACCAGCCACACCGTATCCTGAGTCCCTGAGTAGTCTATACACGCCCAGGGATGTCCCCCTCCCCTCAGGGGGAGAATAGTCGCTGACTGCTGCTATTAAGGTGGGGTACACCATTGCCATCCCCGCACCACATATTAGTGCCGACGCAAAGTAATTGAGCATAAACAGTGTCATTCCCAAGGTCATCAGTAAGAAACCTGCCAATATCAGAACTTTTCTCCCCATCCTATCACTTATGTATCCAGTGAGCGGTTGAAATATCGTCCATACACCCACATATGTTCCCACCACGTAAGCCACTAATAATGGATTGACTCCCCTCAAGGTAAGGAAAGCGGGCACTATGAGCCAAAAGAAGGCGTCCACAAACTTCTCAAGGAGTCCCCCAAGTCCCAGGACGACGCTGGGTTCAAGGACTTTTTCGCCTCTTGCTAAAGATCGTGTTTTCCCACTCCGCATCACCGGTCTAGTCTCTCTAGCGCCCACGAAGGATAGAAGGAACGACGTTGTCGCAACTCCTCCCATCAGAATATACGGAGATACGTTCACGGAGAGGAGGTAGCCAGCGATCAAGCTACCCATCGTCACTCCTGCGTATCCGGAGGCCTCATTTACTCCCGCGGCCAACCCTGTTCTTCCCCTCGAGATATCTATCTGTGAAGTTATTGTGGTGGTCCACGTCATTGCCTGATTGATCGCCAAGAACATCGTCAATAGGGCAACCAGGAGTAGGGAGTGAAAGATTAACGCTACTATAGGCAAAGGAATTGCCATGAGCCACCCCAACGTCAGAACCACCTTCCTACCATAAACGTCGCTGAGGAATCCAGAGGCGAAGTTCATTATGCCCTTCCCAAAACCGAAGATCACCAGGGAGAGCTCAGCCAAGTTAAAGACGTGAGCGGCCTCTAAGGGATACGCTACTCTGAACTCCCCTAGATACACTCCGGTGAAGAACACAAGGACAGTGAAGAGGAGGAACTGAATTCTCATGGAACCAAATATTTTTAAACGTTTATACTGCTTATTCACTGTGAGTGGTGAATTTCTAGACAAACTGGAGGCCTTAGGGTTCTCCCGGTATGAGGCGTTAGTGTACACGGCGTCGGTTGAGCTCTGCGTGGCTACCATGAAACAACTCTCCGAGAGGTCGGGGGTACCGTACCAGAAGGTCTATGACGTCGTGGTCAGGTTGGCCAACAGGGGTTTCCTGGAGATAGTGGAGGGTCGACCCAAGAGGGTTAAACTGATTGATCCTGAGGTAAGTTTTGAGAAACTCAAGCAGAACCTCTCCGGAATAATTGAGGAGGTCAAGGGGGAGATCAAGGAGAGATCGAGGCTCTCCAAGACCGAGAGGTCAACGCACGTGGAGGGAAGAAGGCAGGTGATGGCATTCGTCAAGAAGTTGGTGGAGCAGGCCAAGGAGTTGAGAGTGGTCTACCCAGGAATACCGCAGTGGCTAATTAGACTGTTAAAGAGTTTCAGGGGCAAACTCCTCCTGATTGTGGAGGAAAGGGACAAGGAGAGACTCTCAGGCATCAATGGGGAGATAAGGGCCTGGAACGGCGTGAGATCCAAATATATCATTGTCGATAAGACCTTCTCCATCATCTTCACGGGAGAGGATTATATAACGGTGGAGAGTTGTGAGGGTTGCATGATCCACTCCACAGAACACTTTCAGCTGGTCTGGGACAAATTAACCACTGGAAGTGAAGAATCCTTATTACTATTGGGGCAGAGTAAAAGCTGATAGGGGTTGATATTCAGGCAGTTGATCTCCAAACAGGGAGGATGCGTCACCTATGTGTTCGGCTGTACCCAGGCTGGAGAGCTCTTCGTCGTTGATCCGAAGGCCTCAGACGTGGAGGAGATCTTGAGACTTGCAAGCTCATTAAACATGAAAATAGCGTATGTGATTGATACTCATACGCATGCAGATCACCTCTCAGGTAAGAGAAGGTTAGCAGAGCTCACTGGAGCCAGGGTATACCTCCATGAGTCCTCTAAGGTGAAATTCCCTGTGGAGAGAGTTAGAGAAGGGGAGGAGATAAAGTCCGGTAATGTAAAGATAAAGTTCTTACATACACCTGGACACACTCCAGACAGTCTCTCGCTCCTGGTGACGGACTTCAGGAGGGGAGAAGAGCCGTGGATGGTGATGACCGGTGACACGCTCTTCGTTGGAGGTGTGGGAAGAGTCGACATAGGAGGAGAGGACTCGGCGGAGCTACTTTTCTATAGTCTGAAGAAGCTTAAGGAATTACCGGACTACGTTGAGGTCTACCCCGCCCACACGTCAGGTTCTGTGTGCGGGTTCGGAATAAGTGGTAAACCCGCATCGACAATTGGGTTCGAGAAGAAGTTCAACAAGGCCTTTAGGATAGAAGACAAGGAGGAGTTCGTTAGGTTACAGAACGTAAAGATGGTCAGGCCAGAGGAGTTCGACTATTACATTAAAGCCAACTTGGAATCCTGAGTTCACTATCGTGAACCTCCCAGTCCTAAAAGATTTTTAAATAGAGAAGGTGATTTTAGCTCATGGGAGAGGAGCTAGAGAAGTGGTACAAGGACTTCTTGGAGAGAGTTATTGAGAAGATAAGGAAGGGACAGGAGTTGACTAATAGCGAGACACAAATCGTAGCTAACTACATGGCTAACACACAGTTGAGAGATCATGTAGTTTACTTGGTTAACAAGTTGACGGAGTTGAACGCTAACCTGGAGAGACGGTTAATGGATAGGTTAGTGGAAGTCGAGAGGAACCTCAGGGATGAAATAAGGAAGACCAGAGAGGAGTTACTTGCCAACGACGAGAAGATAAGGCAGGAGTTACTCAAGAGAATTGAGGGTTTGGAGGTGAGGATCTCGGCCTCTGACATGAAGATCCAGGAGGTGGACTCCAAGGTCGAGGCGACCAGGAACGATCTCCACAACACCAAGGCCGACCTGGAGAGGAAGATCCAGGAGGTGGACTCCAAGGTCGAGGCGACCAGGAACGATCTCCACAACACCAAGGCCGACCTGGAGAGGAAGATCCAGGAGGTGGACTCCAAGGTCGAGGCGACCAGGAACGATCTCCACAACACCAAGGCCGACCTGGAGAGGAAGATCCAGGAGGTGGACTCCAAGGTCGAGGCGACCAGGAGCGACCTGGGACTTGTGGCGGAAGAGGTCTACATCTCGAATTTCATCAACCGTCTAGTCAGGGAAAACCAGGCGATCCTCAATATTTACAGGAAGTATGAGACGGAACATGGGGAGGTCGACGCAATTGTGGAGACCAATGAGAAAATTTACGTCCTAGAGGTGAAGATGAGAGCGGAGCCAAAAGACGTGGACGTCCTTTTACTGAAGACCAAGGCGATCCTCCAAGAGAGACAGGATAAGGGAGTAATCCCAGTCCTAACTGGCTCCAAGATTAATAGAATAGTAAGGAACTACGCCAAAGGACTGAACGTAATGATTAGTTAAACCCTCCACCCCTTATCTTTGTTGAGCTCGTAGTCTCTCCATACCCTCCTTTTACCGCTGTGAACTCATCCTGCCCTCATGTTGGGGCTTCCTGCTCCATAGCCCCACCTTACCCGTAGCCTTTAGCCACGGGTATAGGCACCACCGCTCCACCCTTGACGGCTCATGGAATATCCCTCTGGAGGGCAACCAACTCGTTCCTATACATAGACGACCACGCCGCTTTAAACGGTTCCGTAGTGACATCGATGGAACAGTTAACCAAAGGGGACGGTGTAACCTTTGGCCTGAGTGCTACCTCCTAACTAGCCTCTTGACCTCATTCTCGAACGATCCCTTCGCCTCCTCTACGCTCTTCAGTTTGGACTTACTCTTCTCCGCATCCCTAACCTTAATTCTCACTATCCACGCTGAGTAAGGACTTGAGTTGAGGAGACTCGGGTTTCTGACGACCTCCTCGTTATACTCTACCACTTCTCCCTCAAGGGGAAGTCTAAACTTCCCTATCCATTTGGCCGACTCCAAGGAGAACACCACAGATCTGGGACTAACTTCCTCCCCTCTTCCCTTGACTGTGACCTGAAAGATCTTTCCCGCCATGTATTGTCCCAAGCTGGTCATACCCACCTCCACCACGTCCCCTTGGAACCTGAACCATAGGTGTTTCTCAGGGTCGTAAAGCAGCTCATCAGGGAAATCGAACTGTCCTATCTGCATGGGGGAAATATTATTAACTAATTTAAAAACTTAATTAATATGCCACTGGCCTTATGGATCGACGGTGTCCTGGTGAATCAAGACCTTACGGAGGAGCTCTACAGGGCGTACTCGGGTGATCCTGTAGACCTCTCCCTCAGAGGTGAGACGTTCGAGGACATAGGACCACTCCTCCAGTTTTTGAGGACGAGGAGATACGCGATCCTCTCTCCTTTCACAAGAGACGAAACTATGAAGGTGATGAAATCCCTCAGTCTGGAACCTCAACTGGTGGTGGTCAGGGAAGATACAATCAAGACGAAGCCCAGTGGGGAACCAGTGAAGGCACTCCTAGCAAGAACAGACTGGGACCCCATGAAAACAGTCGTGATAGGTTCCTCCCCACTGGACCTCCTCTCGGTCAGGTACTCGGACTCCAGGATTAAGGTGGCCTGCCTCAGGAGATTCGCGGATTGTTCCGTGTATAGCCCCTTCATCCAGGCCAGCACCGTGGAGTCTCTCGTCAAGTCCCTCTTGAGACTGAGACTAGGCTAAGGGAGGTTACGTGGCTCTGAGGTTCCCTAGCGATCCAACCTCAAGGTTGAACCGAAGCGTTGAGGGGAGAACTTTAGAAAACCCACGTAAGGGTTCCTAGCCAGGAAGTAAGGGTCTTTAAGGCTGTTTCCTATTTGAATTTCCAGGAAGTAAGTCCAGGGATCTTGTCCGCTGAAGATTAATTCTCTCAATCGATGCCACTCATTTTTCTACCTAACCGGGATTCCCATCTGGTCGGCCATATTAACGAAGTGTTAGAGAAAGCATTGAGGAAATATTTCATAATTTCGTTATTTATCAAATAGATTATCTTTCCCTTCAGAGCCGTTAACAACAGTTTCCGATAAACCGTAAAGTTTATATTATTTCATCATAAACTCTCATATAATGCTAAGACCTAAAGGAGTATGCCAACGCTTAGGAATATCCTATGCAACACTCAGAGAATACGTAAAGAAGGGATACATAAAACCAGTAGTACTACAGACTGGAAAGTGGAGGTTTAGAGAAGAGGATGTAGAAAAGTTAATGGGAATTGTTAGAAAGAGGAAAGTAATATTATACGCTAGGGTATCGAACACACAAAAAGACGACTTGATAAACCAAGTGAAATACCTTGAGAAGAACGTTAAAGGACGACCAGGTGATAACTGACGTGGGATCTTCATTAAACACGGAGAGGAGAGGATTCCTCAAATCACTGAGAATGATACTAAACAACGAGGTGTCAAAAGTAGTCATAGCTTACCCCGACAGACTAGTTAGGTTCGGCTTCGAGATAGTAGAGGAAGTGTGCAAAGCACATTGTGAGATAGTCGTTCTAAATAGGGAGGACAAAACACCTGAGCAGGAACTGGTCTAAGACTTGATCTCTATACCGGTATCATTTAGCGGAAAACTGTACGGAGTGGGGAGTCACAAGTACGAGAAGGTGAGGAAGTGCGTCGAGGAAATTAAGGCTTAAATCGTTTCAACCAGGGGAGGAGTGCGTTTACTTAACATACTCCCTGAAGAACGACAAGAAGGAGGAGAGCAGGGTACTGCTGGAGAACTACAGAGTCCTACTGCAGAAGGCTTTAGACTGGTTGTGGGAGAGGTTCAAGGTGGAGAGGAGAGAAGTGAAGAGGGGTAAGAAAGTCATCACGAAGGTCAAGATAACCTTGCCAAAAAAGGAGGAGGTTTACAAGACGTTGAGGGACGAACTGGAGGAGGTCAACACACTTGCCTCACACTACGTGGATAAGGCAATAAGCGACGCTCAATCTTGAGGAGCTGGAAGAGGAGGGCCGAGAAGGGAAAAGCGTCGTTGAGGAAACCTAAACTGAAGAGAGTTTACGTAAGGGTTAAGTCTACTCTGAGGAAGGTTGATGGCGAGAACGTGATGGCGAGAATGTAAGGATTACTGTTAGACCTTACCACTACTTGACCTTCTCCTGGTCTCACACCTGGTTCTCAAGGAGGGTCAAAGGGTTAGAACTGGGTGAGCCCGTGATAAAGGAGGACAGAGTTCACCTACCATTCCGTCATAGATTACCCTGGTTTACTCCCCTGGACTTCCTGGCAGTTGACAGTAACCTCTACACTCTGGACGCTTACGACGGCGAGAAGTTCGTCACGTTTTCCATGAGGGAGTTGTACAGTCTCAAGTTTGGGTTGGAGTTGAAGAGGGGTAGAATCAAGTCCTTCGCTTCCAAGCACGGTAGGAAAGGGGAAAGTGTTGTCGAGAAAGTACTCCCACCGTGAAAGGGACAGCGTCCTAGATTACGTTCACAAGTTCGTGAACAAACTGTTGGAAATGTATCCTATTACGA
>Ga0208313_100183_pt1 | contig 19522 bp, 10 predicted proteins | sample OSP_15_2_FD_187142 | JGI IMG/M metagenome (GOLD analysis project Ga0208313, IMG submission 187142) | Extremophilic microbial mat communities from Yellowstone National Park, USA - OSPB_Slides-mat_host_7_15 (SPAdes) (version 2) | ecosystem: Environmental > Aquatic > Thermal springs > Hot (42-90C) >... | reverse complement strand
TCTTAAACTCAGAAGAGGATTGAAAGTAACAGGATGCTGTGATACTGGAACTTGCTGAACAACATCTTAAACTCAGAAGAGGATTGAAAGTGATTTGGAATGGTATAAAGAAAAAGCTCGAGATTATATGCTTAAACTCAGAAGAGGATTGAAAGGTTATTGGTTCATGAGTTTTTATAGGAACATTTATTCCACTTAAACTCAGAAGAGGATTGAAAGTCCCCTGATGGGTCAAAATCACTTATTATCATTATCACTTAAACTCAGAAGAGGATTGAAAGATTATAAGTTCTCCCTCCCCTTTAAAAGGAAGGATTTCGCTTAAACTCAGAAGAGGATTGAAAGTTTTTCTGAGAGAATATACCCATTGCTTTCTAACTGTTTCACTTAAACTCAGAAGAGGATTGAAAGTTGATTCCTGTTGAGTTAAGAGAGGCTCAGGAGAAGCTTAAACTCAGAAGAGGATTGAAAGTTATAATTGCTAATTTGAGGCTGGTAACCTAGTTGTTTAGCTTAAACTCAGAAGAGGATTGAAAGTGGGAAGGTTAGTTTAATTCCTATTAGTGCACCTACAACTTAAACTCAGAAGAGGATTGAAAGTAGCATTGAAGACAATATATCCCAGCTAAGGGGCCACTTAAACTCAGAAGAGGATTGAAAGTTCTTTTCATCATCCCAAACTACTTCGCTCATTTTTATCTTAAACTCAGAAGAGGATTGAAAGATTTAAATATTTAATTATATAGGGCCCCCGCCTTTTACACTTAAACTCAGAAGAGGATTGAAAGGAAATTAATCGTGAAGCCTGTTGTAGTTTTGCCTGTTACCCTTAAACTCAGAAGAGGATTGAAAGGGACAATAAAAAGAATAGATAGTAGCACTAATACAGTAACAGCTTAAACTCAGAAGAGGATTGAAAGAAATATATAGAAACTTTAAAAACACATTTCAAAATGACTTAAACTCAGAAGAGGATTGAAAGAGAATTTTCTTCCTGTTATTTGCTAATGCAGAAGCGCTTACTTAAACTCAGAAGAGGATTGAAAGTGGTTAATAAAATAATAACCTAAGTGGTATTTAAACTTTCTTAAACTCAGAAGAGGATTGAAAGAGCGTACCAATTTTACTTACTAAGCTTCTAAATATTCTCTTAAACTCAGAAGAGGATTGAAAGATGGAATGGATTAGGAATGTAGTGAATGGGATTCCACTTAAACTCAGAAGAGGATTGAAAGATATTATGAAATTTGTCTAGATAAGTCACTAGCTGGCTCTTAAACTCAGAAGAGGATTGAAAGTTATATTCCAAACCCTTTTCATGTTCTATCAGGAAGTCACTTAAACTCAGAAGAGGATTGAAAGAGGATCCAATTATGTATTTCTGCATTCGATAAAATAAACTTAAACTCAGAAGAGGATTGAAAGTTTTATTGCTTCTTGTATCCAAAACTGTTTTCTTCTTGGCCTTAAACTCAGAAGAGGATTGAAAGTACATCTGCTGAAGAACTTATATAAACATCCTTTATAACTTAAACTCAGAAGAGGATTGAAAGTGTTTTACCTTTATCCATTATAGTCAAGTTGCTTGAATCTTAAACTCAGAAGAGGATTGAAAGATTCGAGCTGGGTTTCATTAGACTATGTCAAAAAAAGCTTAAACTCAGAAGAGGATTGAAAGGTTCCTCCAGATTACATTTCATTTCCTAAAAATATAGCTTAAACTCAGAAGAGGATTGAAAGTGAATAAAGATAATCTATATCGAAATATACATTCCCTTAAACTCAGAAGAGGATTGAAAGCTTTCAGCTTCATCTCTAGCCCTTATGATTGCTTTTACTTAAACTCAGAAGAGGATTGAAAGCAAACAGCACTTGATATAACAGTTCTTGTAGCGATAACTTAAACTCAGAAGAGGATTGAAAGTAATTAACCAGTTAATACAATTTATCCATTCATCAATACCCTTAAACTCAGAAGAGGATTGAAAGAAATGTATATTATAAAAAAGGACGAAAGTGTTGAACAGGACTTAAACTCAGAAGAGGATTGAAAGCCAAAACCGTATTTTGTTGCCTTAATTTTGACCCGCTTAAACTCAGAAGAGGATTGAAAGATACTCATTTTACCACCTTTATCGGAATTAAATGAGTTCTCTTAAACTCAGAAGAGGATTGAAAGAAAGAAATATGCCTTATATGATATCGTCTTTTTAATGTCCTTAAACTCAGAAGAGGATTGAAAGGCATTATATTGACTTGGCTAAGCAAGGAGTAAGTGTCTTAAACTCAGAAGAGGATTGAAAGCCCCTACATGCCCATCATAATATTGGTCATCTATCAGCTTAAACTCAGAAGAGGATTGAAAGTATTCTTGGGATTATTTTATAGCTACCTGGAAATATAACCTTAAACTCAGAAGAGGATTGAAAGATTATCTTTTTACCTTTTTAAATAAAGCAATACTAGTCTCTTAAACTCAGAAGAGGATTGAAAGTATCAATAAATACTATTTCAAGCTGATACAGGCTAACAACTTAAACTCAGAAGAGGATTGAAAGGGAGAATTATTTACAGAAAATACTAAATTTGAAACTGCTTAAACTCAGAAGAGGATTGAAAGAGATTACTCTTTCATACAGAAATCTTTATCTTGCTGGTTTCTTAAACTCAGAAGAGGATTGAAAGTTTAATTTTAAGAAGAGACGTTTATAGAGCAAACACTACTTAAACTCAGAAGAGGATTGAAAGTGTATCATGTTTTAGGACTCAAAGCGCTTTTAATCTGAGCTTAAACTCAGAAGAGGATTGAAAGTGATTTATCATTTTCCTATGAAGGTCTCTGAGCTTTTTAGCTTAAACTCAGAAGAGGATTGAAAGTTTACCAGTTCTATTACGAATGGCAGTTCATCCGCAGCTTAAACTCAGAAGAGGATTGAAAGTCATAAGATATTTGAATCATTATAGAGTCGGTATCTCCCTTAAACTCAGAAGAGGATTGAAAGATTAGTTTCTACTTCAACGAATAGATTTGGAACATATTCTTAAACTCAGAAGAGGATTGAAAGCTAACACCGGGTATAGGCAACAATTTCAATACCTTTTCTTAAACTCAGAAGAGGATTGAAAGTAGTATCAGGTTATCTGAACGATTTTTCAGAAGAAGCTTAAACTCAGAAGAGGATTGAAAGATACTCATACATTCAATCCTGTCCTTTATGTCCTTTACGCTTAAACTCAGAAGAGGATTGAAAGTTTAGTAACTGTACAAGGTAATGTTAATGTAGCAACTCTTAAACTCAGAAGAGGATTGAAAGTTTCCTAATTATGTAAGTAATGTAATTACCTGTATCAGCACTTAAACTCAGAAGAGGATTGAAAGTTGAGGGCAATCCATATTGAGCATTTCGAATAATTGCTCTTAAACTCAGAAGAGGATTGAAAGGATAATTGAATTCATGCAAGAAGAATTCAAAAAAGGCGCTTAAACTCAGAAGAGGATTGAAAGTTAAGAATCGCTGCTAGAGATAAACTATTTTATTACTCTTAAACTCAGAAGAGGATTGAAAGTAATAGCTTAATAATACCAGTAAAATTTGACAAGTATCTTAAACTCAGAAGAGGATTGAAAGTTTATTTTGGGCCTCTTGGAGCATTAAATTTGCAACTTAAACTCAGAAGAGGATTGAAAGATTATTTCCTCTCAGCACAATTTGACAATATATTTCCTTAAACTCAGAAGAGGATTGAAAGTTCATCTCCAGAAAGTCAGGAAGAGGTAGAAAAGCTTAGCTTAAACTCAGAAGAGGATTGAAAGAACACGAATATAGTTAGTATTAGGCCCTGAAGTGAAAGCTTAAACTCAGAAGAGGATTGAAAGCATGTTATTTCAATTTTATACATAATAACATCTTTCTTACTTAAACTCAGAAGAGGATTGAAAGAGTTTATAGTGGAACAATTGTAAAAATTACTCAACAACTTAAACTCAGAAGAGGATTGAAAGAATAATGTAAAGGGTGGTAATGTACCTGAAGGTACTTCTCTTAAACTCAGAAGAGGATTGAAAGAGCGCTGGAGGGCCTGATTACCCATGGGCGCCTACATGCTTAAACTCAGAAGAGGATTGAAAGTTTGTACTTGCTGATTAATGTCCTTAGTAGTTAGTTCTCTTAAACTCAGAAGAGGATTGAAAGAATTTCTCCTTTCTCTTTTCCTATTGTTCTTGCTGTAACTTAAACTCAGAAGAGGATTGAAAGATGAGCTTAAAAATTATTTAAAGAATTATTTAGTAATTGCTTAAACTCAGAAGAGGATTGAAAGGGTCAGATGCAATACGGTGCAGTGAGTGTTGCCGCATCTTAAACTCAGAAGAGGATTGAAAGAAACAATAGCAGGTTTAAGGATGACGTAATCGATGCACTTCTTAAACTCAGAAGAGGATTGAAAGTTATTGTTTGGAAGACGGAGGAAAAGAAAGAAATGATCTTAAACTCAGAAGAGGATTGAAAGTTATAAGCTGGAGTCACATATACGTTTTGTCCATCTCTACTTAAACTCAGAAGAGGATTGAAAGCAATAGCTATGATAATTCTGTTTTTTTGATCAGTCCCTTAAACTCAGAAGAGGATTGAAAGATGAACTAGTTGAAAAACGAATTATTAAGCCTAAGATAACTTAAACTCAGAAGAGGATTGAAAGATAAAGTCTTGCAAATTACTGACCTGAATAATATAGTCTTAAACTCAGAAGAGGATTGAAAGATCCTTAACCTTTAAGAATAAACGTGATACTATTTCTTAAACTCAGAAGAGGATTGAAAGTCTCCTGAAGGGTCAAAATCGGATATAACCAAAACAATAGCTTAAACTCAGAAGAGGATTGAAAGAAGAACTTGGTAAAAATATATATAATGTAATATTACTATTCTTAAACTCAGAAGAGGATTGAAAGGTGTGATTATATTCAAAACTGAGCCTACTGTTTTTCTTAAACTCAGAAGAGGATTGAAAGCTTTAAAATTTGTTCTTATTCACAAATAAGTAAATTTACTTAAACTCAGAAGAGGATTGAAAGATTTCTTAGCCAACTGTTAGAGAAGGGAGGAAAGAAGCTTAAACTCAGAAGAGGATTGAAAGTTTTTTGTTCAGTGATCATGGGTCACTCCAATCTATACCCTTAAACTCAGAAGAGGATTGAAAGTGATTGTCTTATAAACACATCCACAATTAAGAATTGCCTTAAACTCAGAAGAGGATTGAAAGTTATACAAAACAGTATGATTCCCACAACAGGAATTCTTTGCTTAAACTCAGAAGAGGATTGAAAGAATAACCATTGGGAAGGAATACTAAAATCCAATTTTTCTTAAACTCAGAAGAGGATTGAAAGTACTTTCAAACCTTCCAGGTAAACTTCTCAATTCCAGCTTAAACTCAGAAGAGGATTGAAAGGAGTTTAAGTTCAAGAAGAACACTACTGTTTGGCCGATTATCTTAAACTCAGAAGAGGATTGAAAGGAATTTGTTGATTAGCAATATTTATTCTAGCTTGAGCTTAAACTCAGAAGAGGATTGAAAGATATACCGCCATAAATGGGCAATAAGGCACATCGCATCTTAAACTCAGAAGAGGATTGAAAGACAACAAGCAAGTAAGCCTAAGTTAGGGCAAAGGTTAGCTTAAACTCAGAAGAGGATTGAAAGGCTGGTTTCTTTAGCTTCTCCAGCTCTTTCTTAAGCTCTTAAACTCAGAAGAGGATTGAAAGATATAACTAAAAGGACTAACTACTGGTATTGCATCCTTAAACTCAGAAGAGGATTGAAAGCTTGAAACCCAAGCTCAAAGCTCAGGATTTGCATCCTGCTTAAACTCAGAAGAGGATTGAAAGACCTGCAAGAGGCCCAGAAGTTTTACAAACAGATAACTTAAACTCAGAAGAGGATTGAAAGATGATAGTCTTAACAATGGAGTAGTAAGTCTTTACATTAACTTAAACTCAGAAGAGGATTGAAAGTTTATTAAGATAGTCCAGTAAATAAATTGATCAAGAGACTTAAACTCAGAAGAGGATTGAAAGTTTAGTTTTTGTTTTAATTCTTCTTCACTAAGCTCCTCTTAAACTCAGAAGAGGATTGAAAGAGTCTAAGAGCTTTTTTAATTGCCTTTATACCTCTTGCCTTAAACTCAGAAGAGGATTGAAAGGATATGACCAAAACCACAGGAATATATCCTTCATCTTCTTAAACTCAGAAGAGGATTGAAAGGAATACTGTTTGTTTAATTCTTCTATGCTCATTTCATCTACTTAAACTCAGAAGAGGATTGAAAGCAAAATGCTTTGAGAACCTAAGTTTGTGAAAAATGTTCTTAAACTCAGAAGAGGATTGAAAGGTGGATAAAAGCAATGCTCTCAAGCTTCTTAGTGGAATACTTAAACTCAGAAGAGGATTGAAAGATCAAGAATAGTATTCTCAGAATTTTTGACTAGTCTCTTAAACTCAGAAGAGGATTGAAAGAGTTGTGTTTTATTAAATCCTACCGCTACACTTAATCCCCTTAAACTCAGAAGAGGATTGAAAGTATGAATTGCGTGATCAAAGCGTTTTTACTTACTACTCTTAAACTCAGAAGAGGATTGAAAGATACTATTTCTAACTGGTATAAACTGGTCATCATTAGCTTAAACTCAGAAGAGGATTGAAAGTTCCATTCATAAAGTCCTCAATCCAAGCTTTGACCATTCTTAAACTCAGAAGAGGATTGAAAGTTTATAGCATTGTTTATAGATTTTACTAAAGGACTCTTAAACTCAGAAGAGGATTGAAAGCCGTAACTGTTACATTTGTGGTAGAAACTAAAAACAGTTTCTTAAACTCAGAAGAGGATTGAAAGACATATACTCTAAATATGCGATATGCATATTCACTACTTAAACTCAGAAGAGGATTGAAAGCTTTTTAATTGGGTTGTCATGGCTAAGTGGGTAAGTGGGTTGTCTTAAACTCAGAAGAGGATTGAAAGAACTCCTAGCCCTATTATAGCTGCAGTAAGAGGCCCTTAAACTCAGAAGAGGATTGAAAGTTAGCTAAGCCTACCTTATCAGCTATTATACTAACCTTAAACTCAGAAGAGGATTGAAAGAAAAGAAAAAATATAAATTTTAAAAAATTAAATAAGCTTAAACTCAGAAGAGGATTGAAAGTTAAATAACTGCTTTAGGAATTGCATATCGGATAATGTTACTTAAACTCAGAAGAGGATTGAAAGATTACTACTTTATCCTCTGTTCTTTCTACTATTCTGCTTAAACTCAGAAGAGGATTGAAAGTTATTCAGTTTTTATGTGTTAAGTGTTTTTACCAATCACTTAAACTCAGAAGAGGATTGAAAGATACAAATCAAGCTTATCTCTCCAGCTTATAGTTTTCTCTTAAACTCAGAAGAGGATTGAAAGAAGGTTCAGCTAGTATATACGTTCTTATTAATCTACTTAAACTCAGAAGAGGATTGAAAGATCTTTACTATATTCTATTCAAGGTGAAGGAGTTTATGCAGGTCATCCCTTAAACTCAGAAGAGGATTGAAAGATCTTTACTATTTTAGCACCGTTCACAGTTATTACTTCTTAAACTCAGAAGAGGATTGAAAGTTCACACCACCTTTATATTTTATGGCTTTAACAGTCACTTAAACTCAGAAGAGGATTGAAAGGTGAAAAGAACTTGAAACAGTTTTTCAACTTCCAAATCTTAAACTCAGAAGAGGATTGAAAGAGGTGTATTAATTTTAGAGATTGGCAGACCAATAAAAGACTTAAACTCAGAAGAGGATTGAAAGCTTAAACTTATAGTAAACCTACTACCGTAGTAATCCTTAAACTCAGAAGAGGATTGAAAGATACACTATATGAATTCAAAAAGAAAGGGTATACTGCGGAGGCTTAAACTCAGAAGAGGATTGAAAGCTAATTTTTGCAGTGATAAGTATTTTATCAGGCTTGCTAGGGTACGTCTAAAACTCATAAGAGTGCGATAGTAAATTTGCATTTAAAAAATGCAGAAGGTTTAAATCATAAAAAAGTCCATTTAATTTTTTTCCAATATTATATCCTTTATAATCTTAACATCTTCATCCTTCAGCTCCAAAACTTTACCATAGTAATATGCAAGATATACCTTTCCATATTCTTTAGTAACATAAACAAATTGTTTTTGCATTCCAGCATGTGCAATCATTATCCTTTTATCTGCTTTCTCAACTTCCATTAATTCTTCTTTGTATAATTCCTTAAGTGTTCCTTTAAAATAATCTATATTCTTAAGTTTTTCTTTTATCTTACTTATTTCATACTTTATTAAATATTCATACGAAGGAATAACGAGTTTATATAAACTAGCTAGATTTTCAATTGCATCAAGCTCAAAGCCCTTGCCTTCATATTGCTTTGCCATTTCTTTAACATAATTAACGATTTCATTAGCAAGAATTAGCAGAAAAGTTTTTCCTGGATCTATATGAATCTCGGAAGAAAAAATATTATTCTCATACTTAACGGAATCTAAGAATATGGTTATTAAATTATTTAATATTCCTTCCAAATTTAAATTAAATGAATTACATAAATAAGATAATGCCAAAGGATAAGGATATTCCAAGCTTTTTAGCAACCTTTCAACTTCTCCTTTTCTTGCATTAATTTCATCAAAGATATTAACTAATTCATTAAAGTCTTTACCTCTTTTAATAAGGGATTGCTTAGATGCCAAAAACTCTATCAAATTATCAGCTATAGTTTGTATCTTTCTCTCTGAAGTTATGTTTATATTTAACACTTCACCCGCCTTAAAAGGATCAGAATTGTATGCTTCAAATCTAATTTGGCTAACGTTATTTCTTAGAGCTCGAATAAGCATTATTTGTGCAATTTGCAAAGCTGCAACATAGCAAACCGCAGGTAAATAATTAATTCCGTGTGTTAAATCAACAATTATTCTGTCATAAAGGTCAATTTTCACCTTGTTATAAAGCTGAATAAGAAGCAGAGAAGAAATTGTGGCAGGCTCAAATTTAAACAAGTAATTTTTTCCAGGTTTGCCTAAAGCAGGTAATATTATGAAATCCTTTTTTACATTGTATTCTTGATAAATCCTTTCAATAAACTCTTTAAGAGTCCTTTCTGAGCTTTCTTGTAGTTCTTTATAGCTATTTACAGGACTTACATTTCTTAAAATTTCCTTCATAATTTTCATGCATTTGCTTTCTTCCTTTTTTTCTTTTATTTCAGTATCAACAATACTTGACAAACCTACAATTATTACATGTTCAACGTCATGAGCTAAAAAGGAAATACAACTAGCAATTTCTTTATTTAGTTTATACCTAGCTTCCTTATAACTTGTTGGTTCTCCTATGGGAGCTATTAAAAGAGTTTTGCTCACGAGCTTCTTATTTCCAATATCTTCCTCAACCATGTACTTGTTCTAATCATGAAATCAGAAGTTCTTTCTAGTATTTTATTATTCAGCAAATAATCGAAGTAATTAGGTCCACGATTGAATTTCTTCTTTAGAATATCTAAAACTTCATTTTGATGCTTTGGCTCCTTGAATTCCTCAGCTATTTTCAAATATTCATCAGGAACTTGTAAAGGTATTAAAGGCAAAGTTACTATATTTCTGAAGCTTTCATGTATGTAGTAAACAGTAGGGGACTTTGAAGAGCATAAAAAGGCCGCAATTACAAAGAAAGTGGTTTCTGGTTTATATCCGGCTGTAGCTGAGATAAAAATATCGTAGCCTTGCTTTGACTTATTAACAATTATTCTAACTACCTTATCGAGTATTTCTAATAAGCCAAATTCGAAATTTCTCAATGCGCTTATCCCTCTTATTTTAATAGGTTCTCTAACAATTTTGAAATCTTCTTCTTGTAAGTATTCATAAACAAGTTGAGCACATAGCCTATTATTAGCAGTATCTGTGCAGTAAAGAGCAATCTCTATTGATTCCTTAGTCTGTTTTTGTTGATCAATAAAGCTTAAAAATGAATTTAGCTCTGCTGAAGCAAATTTTGGATCCTTTCTAACAAATTCATAAAGGGTTTCATGGACCTCATTCCCCCTTGACATGTAAGCTTCAATTTTCTTTTGTTTTGAATCATCTGTACTTAATTGAGACCAATCTCTCATTTCATAGCTCTCAAAAATTTTTTATATTTTTCATTTTTCGAAGCCTCAACTGAAAATTTTGCCAATATTGAAGTACCAGTTGAGATAGCGTGGAAGTTCTTCATGATTAAATAACTCTTTAACGGCTTAAATTATTAAATTAGAACATGAAACTAAAAAACTAGAAACTAACTAGAGAATTTGGATTTCAATTTTTGGAAAAATTCTTATCTTTCTATAAATTCTCAAATTCAATTGTTGTTCATATTTTTGAAGCAATATTTTTAAATATATAAAACGTTATAATAATATGTTCAGCAAAATATCTGGCTTTATTTTAGCTCCATATGATTCGGGTGATCTTGTTCTGATAGAATCTGTAACAAATATACATCCTGGTATTGGAAGATTTGAAGGTGTCGTAGATATGCCTGTTCAAAGAGACCATTTAGGTTATCCAGTAATTTATGCTTCAAGTTTAAAGGGGAGTTTAAAAAGTGCTCTTTTTAATGCAGTTAGTAATGAAAGTGAGAAGGGAGAAGTAAAATTACTGCTTGGACCTGAACCTGATGAAGAAGAGAAATTCGCTTCAGCTTTAGCTATTCTTGATGCTCATTTATTGTTATTCCCTGTAAGAAGCCTAGAAGGGGTATATGCTTTAGCAACTTCACCTTCTCTCTTATCTAAGCTTAAAAATTTAATAGAACTTTTAAATAAAATGGATAAAAAACTATTTAATATAATAGATAATTTAATAAAAATTCCAATTACTAAAGAAGAATGTTTAATTTCCGAAGCCTCTACAGATTTAATTATAGAAAAACTAGGATATATATTAATAAATGAGGAAATAAAGCTAAAACCTAAGAAAGATGATAACGTTAAAGAACTTGAATGTGAACTGAATTATAATAGAATTATAGTGTTAAATGATAATACAGCAATGGAAGCGCTTGAAAGATCGCTTATTAAAGTTACTAGAATAAGACTGCAAAGAGGTACCAAAGTTGTTGAAAGAGGAGGACTTTGGTCTGAAGAATACATACCTCATGGTTCTGTTTTCTTCACAGCTCTCCTTTATTCTCAAAAACTTTGGCAAGCTAAGAGTAAGCAAATTAGTAGTTCATCTACTACTCAATCTAGTTCATCTTCAGATCCAGAAACTAAGTTCAAAGATTTTCTCACTAATAAATTAAGGAATTATCTGATAATAGGTGGCAAAGAGAGTGTAGGAAGAGGAATTGTAAAATTAAATATTTTATAAAAAATGGAAGAAAACATAAAAGCAGCTGTTAGCGACTTCAAACAATTGTTTGAGAAATTGCAGAAAAATTCTCAAAGCCAAGTTGGAGCAAGTTTTAGAGCACGCATGAGGGAAGTTATCTCATTAATTGATGAAGTAGGACTCATACCTGCATTAAGTTTCTTTTATTCAAAATCAACTAAAAGTATTTATGAAGAAGTATTGAAAGCGATGCAGGCTAAAGAGAAAGAAAATATTAAAGAAGAAGATTATACTAAAAAAGGTTATGCTCTCGCATTATATTTTTCTCTTAAAAGAATATCTGAGTTAGGATTAATTGCATCCTTAGAAAACCCTTTAAACTCTTTTGAAGAACTGGAAGGTAAACAAAGGTTAGCTTTCAAGTTAATTTTTTCATACTTACTAGAAATGAAAAGATTAGCGGAAGCTACTTTTGAGATGGAAGAAAGATGAGCATATCCCAACAGGCTAATTGGTTTAAAGTTCAGCAAGATCTTATAGAAAAAGATTTGATAGCTGAGTTTGAAGTCGAAACGATAACCTATACAAGAATAGGAGGTTATAAGGCTACACCTTTTAGTTATGATTTAAATTTATTAAACAAAAACATAACCAAATCTTTGAAAGGTGTATGGCGATGGTGGGCTAGGGTAGCAATAACAGGCGCATATAACGGTAGTATAGACTATAGCCAAGCTAATAAGTATTTGAATGAAATTTTTGGTGGTACTATTGGAGAACGGAAGAGTATTTCATTATATCAGATAGAAGTTAAGTTAAAAGAAGAATCTGATATGAAATCAAAATTGGAGAAATGGAATAACTATGTTAAAAAAATTGATGAGATTTATGAAAAAATGAAACAATTTATGATCCACATTAAAGAGACTGGTATTACTAAAAATGTTAATGTAACTTGTTCATTAAATCCATCTGCTATGCGCATTGATATTAAAGCAAAAGGCCGACTTCCACCAACTCAATTCGAAGAAGAAGCTAAAAAAATAAAAAAAGAAGCTGATGAGATATTTTCTAAATATTCTTATGGATATGAAATGGGCAAAAAGAAACAACAAGCTCGCATTAAATTAAAACTGGATGATGAATCATATAATTTTGCTCAAATTCCTAGAATAAAATTATTATTAATGCCCAGAAAAGATAAAAAGGATGATGAATTAGGCGGTAAAGATACGGTTAAAGAAATACTTGCTTATTTAAATAGAATAAAAGAGGAGTTATTCACTTTAGTTACGGAAGGTATGAGACTTACTATAAAAATTTATGGTAATAAAGACAAGAATAAAGCAAACTTTGCAATATCAACTTTCATTTTAGCTTTAATTTTAGGCGGATTTGGATCGCTAACCAAAAGAGGATTTGGATCTTTAAAAATTTTAAATTATAAAATAAATGATGAAGTAAAAAATGAAGAAATAGTAAATATTATTAATAATTTAAAAGATAAAAGTCAAATTAATGAAGAAAGTTTAGAAAATAATCTAAATAAATTAATAAAATTGTCTGTAAACTTAGCAAGGAATATATTCAATATAAAACCTTCTGATGAAATTACTATACCTAAAGTGCCTTCGCTGATGAGCAATACTGATTTTTTTAGAATTGAAGTTAAGGAAGTCAAGGGAAGCAAAAAAGTGTATGAAATTCTAAAAGAAATCGGTGAAGCTTTTTTGAAACAGAAATGGAAAGCTAAACAAACAAATGGCAAGTTTCATACATGGATATTAGGATTACCTAGGTATGTAGGAGAAACAGGCTATTTAATAAAAGAAAAAGGTGAATTAACAGGTAATATAAGAAGAATATCCTCAATTGCAGTTAGACTTTATGAAAACAGTAACAAACTCTTCCTAATACTTTATGGTTTTCTCTCAAGAGATTGGCCTATTAAAGATAAGGATAAAGAATTATATCATAAAAGTGTTTATAAAAATCGTCCTCCTAAGGTGTTACCTATTAGGGAGATAGAAATAATGGATCCTATTAAGAGCATAAAATTACCTTACACTAATGATGATGATTTCTTAAAAAAGGTTTTTAATGTAGCTTTTAATACAATTAATGATAAGATTAGCAAAATATGAGAATATATAATAATATTTTATTTAATATATTAGATAACTTAAAGAATCCTAATTATTGGAGCTATGCTATAATAAAGAGTTTAGATATTACTAAAAAGAAAGCTGAAGATAAACCTTATGAAGATATCAAAAGAATACTTTTGGAATATTTAGTACGAAATGTTAAAGTAAATGAGCAAGTTAAAGGATATCTTAATACTGTAAAGGAAGCTTTACTAGCTAATGGTTTTGAATTGAGAGAAGTAAGAATAGAAGCTTTATATCCTGTTATGGTAGGAGGTTCAGAAACGTTCGGAAAGTTAGCTTTTGAAGTTGGCTTAATGTTTGATCCGATATTTAATGTTCCCTACATTCCCGGTTCAACAATAAAAGGAGCTGTAAAAGCTGCTTTATGTGAGCTACAAATAAAGGAAAAAGGTGAAAAAGAAGCAGAAAAATTATGCAAAGAAATATTCGGAGATAAAGAAAGTACAAGTTTAGTAGGTTTCACTGATGCATATCCAATAAAGGAAGGTGAAAATAACCATCTCTTATATCCTGATGTCATGACACCGCATTACTCTGAAGAAACTAAAGATGAATTAGCTGTTAAGCCTAACCCTCTCGTTTATGTTACTATTGCACCAGGTACCGGATTTAAATTCTATATGTTCTTTAAGAGAAGTAGAGCTGGTAAAAGAATAGGAATTAAAGAAATAAAAAACAAGATATCAGAAAATCCTCAACCTGCTGAAGAATTATTAGGAATTGTAGATAAAGCCTTGTTATATGCCTTAATTAAGGGTATTGGTGCTAAGACAGCATTAGGTTATTCAAAGTTTAAAGTAGTTGAATATATGTCTATTCAAAAATGAGTATGATTATAACTAAAGAAGAATTTTTTAATAAAAAGATCGCTTGTCTACTCCACGATCCTCCGAACAAAGCCTGGCTATTAGTTAATAGAGAAGATCATGAAGCTATGGCTAGAAAATTGGCTGGAGAGCTAGGTCTCAAAGAAGATCCTACTGATGTAGCTAGGCATGCAGATAGATTTGCTACAAGTATAGATCGATGGTTATTAAGTTTAGTAGTAGAGAAGGATTACAACAAATTCCCTGTTAATTACATAAAAATTAAAAATCCTTTCAACCCTAATTCAGAGAAGAATATTCAAGAAACAATAACGGAAAACGAAGTAATAAATTACATTAAAGAATTAAAAGGATTACTTAATTCTATAAAAGATCATGCTTTATATTATCATACTTTCTATGCTTTATATGAAGCTTATTGGATAGAAAAAGGTTATCCAACAAGCTGTGCAGATACAAGAGTGTCTACCCATACCGTGTTTGATCACAATTATGCTACTGCATCAATAATGAATTGGCTTCTCGATTCTTCTGAACCGCAAGGCTTATTGCTTCATATAGATTTAGCAGGAGTACAAAGATATATTGAATCATCTAGAAAACTAAGAGATCTTTGGATCTCTAGCTACTTGGTTTCATCCATCACATGGTATCTTTGTTGGATTTTTGTTAAAACTTTAGGACCAGATGTTCTTATACTTCCTACATGTCGCTATAATCCTTTCTACCATCATAGTTTACTAGTTGAATTAAAACGTAATAATTTAGATAATGTTTTCGTGAAAATTAATGAGGTTAGTAGTCGTCTAATAAATTACGATATAAACAAAGATATATTTCCTAAACATGCTATATTACCATCTTCGGTTACTTTAATACTTCCCAAACTTGAAATTATTAAAAATATTTTCGGATTTGAGAATGTGAATGATTTAAAGGATTTACAAAAATTAATCGAGAACAAATACAAAGAAGTTTGGTATCGAATTTATAATAGGGTACTTTCCTCATTAGATTTAGATTTACCTTTATTTAGTGATAAATTGAAGAAAAGTATTAAAGGAATTTTGGAATACTCTAAAACATTCGGTTTCGATAAAGTTCCTCCTTTACCTATTAGAGTTATTACAGTTTTAACCGATGAAATAAAGAGAAGACTTGAAGAGGAAATTAATAGAAAACTAGAATCCGAAGATAATTATAGATTCTATGATAAAGCATTTGAGTTGTTAGAAGAAAAGATGCGTGAATTTAAGAGTTTCAGGGAAAGACCTGAAGAAGAGCTTCAACTTTTTGAAATGACTTCATCTATAGTTCAAGCTTGCCCCAAACCTAGCAGTAGGGGGTATGATTACTGTAGCGTATGTGGTTATTTACCAGCCGTTTTAATAGTTCCATTGGAAGAAAAGGAATATAAGGAACATATAGGTGAGAAGCAATTAGAAGCTCTATTTAGCCCAGGTGAACGGCTATGTCCTTACTGTCTAATCAAGAGGCTCTTAAGTGTTGAGAAAATATTCAATTATGTGTTTGAAGAAATTCTTGGTAAGGTCGTTGAGAAAGACAAGGGAATAGATTTTCCGTCGGTTAGCGATATAGCATGTTTTCCGTTTAAGTTTTCCGTAATAAGTTTAGCTTATATCAATAAGGAGATGCATGGTAACATGATAAAATTATTTGAAAAATTAGTTCAAGACTTATCTATGTTAGGAATAGGTAAGAATTTCTTAAGGGCAGAAGATAAGATCTTGGAGATAGAAAAAGAATACTTGAGAAAGATTAAAAATTTGGAAAATCTATACTTACAAGAATATCTTAGATTTTTATTACTTATAAATTCTGAAATAGGAATATTTAGAGGCTTAGATGAAACTAAAGTATCTGAATTAAGAAAAGCGTGGAGAAATTTCATAAGTGAACTAAACAAAATTTTTAAATACATTCAATCACTCACTCCTTATTATGTTTTACTTAAATTTGATTGTGATAACTTTGGTAAAATAATAAGAGGTGATATTAAGCTGGGATTTAAAATGAGTTTAAAAGATTATTTAACTTACGCATTAGAAGGAAAATCTTCTGAATTAATCAAATACATTTTAAATAATGAGATTGAAAAAGCTGAAGAATTATGTAGAAACGAAAAAATATTAGATGCCGATAGAAGAGTTAAAGCAGTACACGATAGAATTAAAGAAATTTTTAGAAAAGGAAGAATATTCGTTTCGCCTTCCTACCATTCATCTTTAAGTATTGCATTAATGCGTAATGCGGTAAGAAGCTCTAAGATAATATCTGAATATAATGGGGTAGTAATATATGCCGGTGGCGATGATTTATTAGCATTAATGCCAGTATACAAATGTTTAGAAGCTATAAAGGATTTAAGAATTAAATTTAATTTTCCACAAGGAGATAGATTAATGTTTGAAAAAATTAATAACTACTATATACCCAGCTTAGGTTGCGCCAGTTTCAGCGCATCTATTTACATAACTCATCATATGTTTCCACTTTATGTAGCATTAAGAAGGTTAGTAGAATTGTTAGAGGATTATGCCAAAGAATCTATGTTATATGGCATCCATCTTGCAATAGAACCACAAAACATGGAAGAGGAAAAAGAATTAATAAAAAAAGATAAATTAGTGGTTGCTTACAATCCTAGAGGAAAAGAACAATTTTCAGTACTACCTTTATCTGACCTAACTGGTAGCTTTGAAAAAGGGTCTAAACCTCCAATAGAGATTGTCAGTGATCTTTATAAAGAAATAGATGAAGAAATATATTCGATTTCTTTACTTTACGATTTCTTTAATAAAGAAAATAAAAATTTAATTTTAAATTTAATTAGTGATAATGAATCCGAGGTAAATTATATATTGTTAAACAATTTTATTAAAAAAATAATTAGCAGAAATTTAATTAAAGAGGAAGAAAAGTATAAAGATAAAGTTGATGAATTAACTAAATTATTAGTTAATAATTATAAAAAATATATTTTAAATGAGGAAAATAAAGAACGGCGTTATATTACAAATGAAATAATTTCTTCTATAATAATTTATAGACAAGGTCTTAAGGAAATATGACACAAGTAACTACTTTAAGATTCAGGATCGTTGAACCAATGCTTTTTAGAGCCCAAGGAGAATTCGATCCAACCATTAGAGGAACTTATAGTAGAGCTAGAAGTCTGAGCATGCCTTTGCCATCTACAATTGCAGGAGCTTTAGCTACCGCATTACTATCAGAAAGATCAAACGTAACTTTAAGTTCAGATTTGGATTGGATAAAAGCTTTAGAAGAAATCTTAGGTAGCGGTACTAAAATTAGAGGACCATATTTAATGTTTAATAATGAATTATATGTACCGTTTTCCATAAAACATCCTATTGTTAAAGCTGAATTCTTAAATTTAGAAGATGTAAAAAAAATTTGCACAATTATTACTTCTGATGCTAAAGATTATCAAAAACTTGATATTAATCCTAAAACTAGAATAAAAAAAGAAGTTAGAACAGGTATAATGTTGGAGGCTAGAGATAAAGGTTTCAAAATTACTAAAGAAGGTTATCTTTACAACGTAGAATTTATAATTTATGAAGATGAAACTCGCAAAGCCAGCAATGCAGAAATACTTGTAGACATAGCTAATTTAACTCTAGATAGTTTAAGGCAAAGAAACATACCTATAAGACTAGGGGGTGAGGGAAGAATTGCTTTTCTCAACTTTGCAGAGAAAAAAATCTTAGAAATAATTAAAGATAGAATATGGAAAGATAAGGAGACTTATAAAGGCAAGCTCGCTTTATATCTTACCTCCCCCGCTATCTTTAAAGAAAAAGTAAAAGAAGCTGTTGACAGGTGGACTAAAAATAACGGATTAAATTTAAAGAAGGTAATAGGAGAAACCGATATAATAGGAGTAGGTTTTAGTATAAGGGAAAACATAAGAAAACCTATATATAATTCGCTGAAAGCAGGTAGCATACTTGTAGTTGAAGGTAATATCAGATTTGAAGATATTTATTGGAATTCAAATTTGGGAGAAGGATCTTCATTTGGATTTGGAACTATTATAGCCATTCCCTTAGCTTAATTCTAATGAATGTAACAAACTAAGCATGTTGTAATTTTTAAATAAAAAAGAATTGAAGTTATAAGAATAAAGATAAATTCATAAAAAAATAAGAGCATAGAATATTATATTTTTATTGTAAGATCTTTATTTAATTTTAAATAGCTATATTTTATTTAAATAATGATGACAAGTATAATTTTCAAGTTATTGGTAGTTTTAGCTGCACCATTCCTAATTCCATAATAAACTCTGATGTTTTTAGAAAGAGGCCTTTATTTTCATAGCGTTGTATGAATACAAAAAAAGATTCTAAAATTATCTATCTCGCTCCTGAAAGTCTTGTAGCTCATGTAGCAGAGGACATAAGAGAAGCTAAAGACATGATAAGTGATGAAACAAAACTGAAAGAAAGGTCTAAGGATAAACTGAAAGAGTTTTTTGAATCATGCATGAATGAAAGCATAGATTTTGAGGTTGAGATAATTCCCTCACTAGGCGTTTATTCCTCAGACAAAGGTTACTCACTCTTCTTTGGGGAGTGTCGATAACGTTATAGCTTCTATTAATGTTAAATAGCCTAGAAAGACTTGCCTATTGCGAAGAAGTAATAATAGATGTATCAGTTGACCAAATTGTGTATAATGTAGCTACGTTGGAAGCAATGCGAACACTTCAAGTAGAAGGGCAGGTAGCTATCTTGAAGTAAGGTGCTTTACTTTCATCCTTTGTTATTTCCTTTAAATTGCAATAAATTTCCACAAGAGAAGCATCTCAATATGAATATCCAATTCAAATATTTCCTTATAATGTGAAAACATTTTTCGATCTGCCTTATAAGAAAGATGATTTTAAGCCCTCAAACTTATTAGAAAAGGACATCAATATTAAAGAGGAATTAGGTAAAAAATATAAATCTTATTATAGACAATATAAAGATATACTAGCTACAACAAAGCTCGCTTTCAATGCAATAAGGTATAATGCACCTTTAGCCTTTTTACAATTAACAGAATTTGTTACAAACGAAAATGACTTACTAAAGAATTTAAT
>Ga0208313_100174_pt1 | contig 20403 bp, 32 predicted proteins | sample OSP_15_2_FD_187142 | JGI IMG/M metagenome (GOLD analysis project Ga0208313, IMG submission 187142) | Extremophilic microbial mat communities from Yellowstone National Park, USA - OSPB_Slides-mat_host_7_15 (SPAdes) (version 2) | ecosystem: Environmental > Aquatic > Thermal springs > Hot (42-90C) >... | reverse complement strand
CCTCATAGCTGGTGGGATTCGCCCACCCCGCTCCGCTCGTCCAGCGGTAGACCACGGGCTGGGTCTTCAGCCCATTACCCCTATCCCTCACCGCGGGGAGCCCCCAGCCCGCGGATCCCAGGGACTCGGGGATATGTAGGATGTTTATTGCTCCGTTCAGGTCTGCGTTTATGACCCTCCCCGTACGGGGACACTTAAACAAACCACGTTCGACGCGCCCACTTTCGTGGGCCTCCCCGCACAGGGAGCAGGTCTTAGAGGTGTTCCGCTCATCGACATCAATTACCCTAATTCCCAGCTCCTCGCCGACCTCCTTGAGGCGCCTTATCACGTAACCGTAATTCCAAAAGTTCGCCGTGAGCTTGTTGCCGCGGTTCCTAGCAATGTCCTTTGGGTAGCCCACTACGACCTCGCCCACCCCCTTCTCTTTCAGCTCCCTCATTATCCTTCTAACCATGCTGTTCAAGGCATGCCTCAGAAACCTCCTCCTCTTGTCATAGAGGAGGCTGAGCCTCCTGCTCGTCCTCTGCCCATGCCTCGCCAAAACCTTCTGAACCCTACTGATCCTCTTGCTATATTGCTCGTATCGAGAGAGGACGCCACCGCCCTTGAAGATGCACCACGTGCCGTCCTCCACATAGACCGCGGCTAAGTTAACGATGCCCAAGTCCACGCCGGCCCTTAAGCCGCCCTTAGCTTCGACCGCACTCTCGACCTCTACCGGAATGTGGGCATACCAACTCCTCCTAGCTTCGTCGTAAATTATCTCCAACCTGCCCTGTTTCCCACGCCATTTGAGCTTTCCTTTAAATCTCAAAACTAACTTAAAGTCCTTCAAATAGATGACCCTCTTGTCCTCATCCACCACATAGCGGTCGTTCCTGATGATGATCATCAGCTTGTACCTTCCATTCTTATCCTTCCAGTAGCCTGGGGGTCTTGGCTTGAACCGCCTCGGCAACTTCTCCTCTCCCTTTGCCTTAATTAAGGAGAAGAAGCTTCTCCATTCCTCAGCGTTCTTCCTGGCGACTTGTTGCGCGTTGACTTTTAGAACGTGCTTGTACTTCTCATATACCTCCTTTTCCGTCTTTGCGAAATCAACCCTTTCCCTTTTCTTAAACTGTTGCATCCTCAACCAGTTAACTTCATCCCAACACTTGGCAGATACTATAGCTAGTCCCTTCAGCTTCTCATATGCCTTCCCATCTGCCAGCAACCTAACCACATTAGTCCTTCTCATGCTTGCACTTCCTATACTCCTCAATGAGCCTCCTAATCACATCGTCATAGGTTTCCCTAGGGTGGATTTTCAATCTATTCAGCTCCTCCTTAGTATCCTTCCCAATCCTAATCGGCTCAGTGACAGGCATACTACAGAAGTAGCAAACACTAGCTTAAAAAACTTACCCCGCCCCTAGAAGGGGCAAGGCTTGCCGTCCGCCAGGTCAATATCTGATACCATTGCCTTGCCATTGTGCCACAGGACTTGAAATATATACATTCTGGCGAGCCTTAATTTGTTGTAGGGCTGATCGACCACATGTCCCTACTGCCAACTCTTTTTAAGCATTTACAGATGGTGGAAAGCCTCGCCCTTCAGAGCGGGCGGTCGCCAGCGGCATCAGCCGATAATTATTTCCGCCAGCGGGGTTGGGGCGCGGGTTCACCGTCGCTAAAGCTTTTAATTGTCGTCTAGATCCATCCGTGCGGATTGCAGAGCTTGAGCTCTCCAAGGCAAAAAGTATTTTTTCCACTAACAGTGTATATTTTGAGCACAGCGATACCTCTCCAGCATTCAAGCAACTTATCCGCTTCGACGGGACGGTGTTAGTAGAGCTGAGCGGGCAGTGGCGTACATTAATATATTTCCTTTCAAATATGAACAAGAAGGTAGAAAGGGCCACGCCTTCTTATGTAGAAGACAAAGGGACTAACCGAGTCCTTAATATCTCCTATGAGAGGCTTTTGCATGATCAAGAATTCGAAAACAAGACAACCGCCGCTGTAGCCTTCGAGCCATGCGTCATGTGTGGGCACCGATTGGTAGAAGCCAGCTATAAGATAGTAACTCCGCTAACTGTCGATATTATTATAATCCTCATAGAAGGCGCAGAGAAGGAGGCAATTGTGGGGCCGCCGTTCCTCATGCTACCGTACATTCCCTAGAGCAGGACAGGCTGAGACGGAGGCTCCAGATCCACCTCGGAGCTCACCGAAATCCCTTCCGAGCCCAAAATCCATCCCCGTTTTGAGATGATACCCATCTTCATAACCGTCTCCTCTCCGTTCATAATAGATAGATCTTGTTCGCTGTAGCTCTTGTCCTTAGCGCCGGAGGCCTTATGGAGGATCTTCAACTTATTTGCCGCCATGCCGGCCGCCATTCCCCACAATCTATCTAACCAAAGACCGTCCACGGAGAGGATGTCCCATAGGTTTCCCTTCAACCGGAACCGGATGGAGCTCGTCATGTATAATAGGAACTGAATGCCTTGAGGAAAATCTGGAAATCTGGTTAAGTCGATAAGCGCCAACTCAGCCATAAATCCTCCGTATAAGTCCCCGAAAAGCGCCTTGTAATTGCCGTCATTTCCGCCGAGCTTTAGGAACCTCCCTGCCATTGAGCCTATCTTCTCAGCACTTCCTTCCAAGCCGAACCCAAGAAAGCGCATGCCCTATCTGCGGGACAGGTTTTAAACGGTTCCCGACGAACCCCAAATCTCAAGACCGGACAATCCGGCCTAGACCAGCAGAAGGGGTTGTACCCCGTAGGCGATGAAGCTTCGCCGTTTCGCTTTAAGATAGTACTCTATGCCGAAAGAATAGAGATATGAAGACTCCACGAAGGCTACATGGCTGGGCGTCCTAAGCATCTCCGAAGAACGAGAGCCCATTTCAGTCAGCTCGATGATCCTGTTGGTTATAGGCGATGATCCGCCATTTGGCTTGTTAGCGGTGTCTTCTATTTTGAGCGCCCCACCTCCGCCAACCTCCGCTCTGCAATACAAATGGAGATACACACTAAATTCCGTATACGCATAGACCTCACTATATTTGCCGCCAACCCTTCCCTCCCTCACATCGAACTCGACGTAGAAGCCACGATTAAGGCTACCCTTTTTCGTGTCCGGCACAGCCATGCGCACGTCCCGCTTGAGAGGGTTGTTTAAAAGTATAGTCTAGGGGCCCTCCAGGCTAGCTCTTAAATAGAGGGCGATGAACAAACATGAGGTTCATGAACGGCGGGGCGGACATCCTGCGCCGCAAGGCAGGGCACATCTGGAGCGACAAGATCTCCCTTTCGCCGGGCGCATTCGAGATGGACTACGACCACATGCTCGACCGCTTGGTCATCAAATTAGGGGACACAGAGGCGTCGCTGAAGTGCTCGCTCGACGCGGCGGCCAGCATAATCCAAGATTTCGAAGACGAACTCCGCGGCATTGCTCCGCTTATTCTATTTCAATTATTCTACTTCTTTTACAAATAACGGAAAGCCTCGCCCTTCAGGGCGGGGAGGAAGCCAGTTAAAAGCCTGCACAGATATCGGCACCCATTAGGTTATGATGCTTAGATACCGCACGTCGAACCCCTTGCCCTTAGCGCCGGCGGCCTTATGGAGCTTACTCACACTATTTCTGACTTTATAGATTATGTTACTTCTTTCTACCCGAAGCCCGCCCGCCGAGACCAAATCCGATAGATTTTCCTCTAGTCGAACTTCGGTCACGCTAATCATGTGAAGGAGGAGCCTAGTACCGGTGAGATAGAAAGATGAGATCAGGTTGAAGATCAGCGAATCCACCGCAGATCCGCTGAAGGAGAGGGCCATATATACGTCGTCGTTCACGCCGAGCGTCAAAAAACTCCCATTAATCCCGATAATCCTGACCTCTCCTTTCAGCTCGAACTCAAGAAGCCTCATACCGTACCGCTTAGGCGCATTTTAAAAAAGATCGGCATAGCTATCGCCATGAGGTTCGTCGCCGTAGGCCGCGTCTAGGCTAGAAATGGATGCATTTCCACGTAGACATACACATCTGGATAGTATATCCCGCCGGAAGTCGGCTCTATCTTAACCTGAGCCGTCGCCAATTTCGGGTAGCTACCGACCGTTACAGATATGTCTGTCTCTCCTTCCGCAAGCCTTTTGCTGTCTTGTTCTTCGGAGAGGAAGGATCGAAAGCTGATATCCATGGAGCGGGAATGCCGCCCCCCTGCCCCAGCCTTGTCGCTTATCGTCATTATGGTTGGGTTGGAGCACTCAGTGTATATTGCCATGTATTCCTTCGCGCCCTTGAGCAGAACCTCCAGAGGCCCTTCGCGCTCCCACATCGCATTTTCGGTTTCCCTGAACGAGGCGTCCAAAGCCTCGATGGTTAGATTGATCAGCTCCGACTCAGGTTGGCGCATCTTTGCTACCCGCGGGCCCACTGCGATCGCCCTCACGTAGCGCTACCCATATATTTTAAATATTTTGGCGGCGGCCGCCGCGCATCTCCCTCATGTCAAGAGCATCGGTTGCTGTTCGTAGCTGATCGAAGAGCTGATGTCCTTTCTGCGCTCCTTAACCGCATAAAGGAAGTGGACGGCAGAGCCGGCGCTACTACGCCTGCGGAGCTCGGTGGGAGAAAGCACTATCTCGAACCTGTTCCCCGCAGAGGTATAAACTGTGCGCTTGTACAGGACATTTGGCGGATATGCCGACGAATACTGCCCCATATGCAGGGACAGCTCCCTTAATAGGAGCGCCTCTTGCGAACGGGACGAGAGCTCGGCCGCATCAACTGTCCGCAACAGCTCAATCCTCTCGGCGCCTTCGGCCTTGCTCCTCAGCCGGCGTGCCATATCTTCTAAATAGCCGCTGATGTAGATCTCCAGAGATCTGTCTGCAGATGCGGCACAGTGTATATATTTGTACTGCTCTGTAAACACGATGAAGCTCCTGAAGCTGATATAGAACTGATCGTCCTCCTCACCAAACCGGATGACGTCTTCATCAGCCTCCACGCCGATGGGGATGAAGCGCATATGGGAATAGCCCGCCATTTAAATGAGCTCTTGTTGTCGGAAGCCGTTGGAGATCTTTAAATTGCGAACCGCAGAAAGGATAGGTGGGCTCTGCTGGCGGAGGAAGGAGGTTTGTGGAGTTCTTCTTCGACTCCCAATTGAAGGAGGTGGCTTTGGCCTATTCGCCCACGCCGGATATTTACGGGTCGAGCGCCCGATACATAGGGCTTTTCATCACCATAGAGGACGAGGACTTGCTGTTGAAGAGCGCGTCCGACCTGTACGGCGCCTTGGATTTTAAGTACGAGGATGAGCTCCTCGGCCCCAGCAAATCGCATAGCTCCTTCTATATGGAGTACTACATCTACGAGTTCGAGGCACGCACAACGCGCCATAGAATAGCGAGGAGAAGGGGCAGGAGGCGGACATCAGCCGAAACGATCGTGCTGACGAGGGCCTTCCTGTCCTTCCCTTCCTGGCCGAGCTTCCTTCAGCATGAGGCGAGGGGGAAGAAAGCGAGAGGAGATGTGGCCGCTTATACCTCCCAGCCCATGCCGATGGTCTGATTTTGAAAAAAAAATTCCAGCCCTTATTGCTTTCAACTATCATTCTGTGGCGATCCCCAAGCCGATGCCGGCCGATCCGCCGTGCGAGGGGCCCCCCTCGCACCACATACCCCATAATAGTTGAAAGCTTTTTTAAAAGAAAAGAATTGAAAGCTTTTTTTTCAAAAATTTTTGAAAAAAAAAGAAAGCTGAAAGCCGTAGCGAAACATTTAAATATTATCTAGTTTCTTATTCTCATGGCCCAAAACAGCTCCCAAGCGGACGCGCAAGCGGCCACGGACACCAGGAGTACATGTACGGTCAGACATACGTATGGTTCATATGGCCTATATGACATGACGTGGCTATATGCATACTATGATCTTGAGACGCAAAAATTTATAGAGCCGCGCATTGTAGAGGATAAAGGAGGAAGAAGTGGCGAGCTATATTTCAAGCTGGATGATGGTAAACAATACATATTATTCTACTATCACAAGATGGCATACATTACGATTGAGAGGGAGATCGAGGCGTCACTGGTTGAAGTTTGCTGTGACTGTGACGACAAAATAAAATTGCTAGGGAAGACGCGGATAGAATTCTCGTCATTCGAGTGGCTTGCTGATCAACGTAGAAGGTGGATAATACCGCAACAAATCATGACGTTCTTACAATTTGTGCCATATTTCGCCAAACCGCCAGAGTTTACAGCGTTTCAACAGTCTAAGGACGAACAAGAGAGGTTATTGCAAATGATAAGGTTAGGGGTCGTGCTAAGGGAGTCCAAATCGGGAGAGTCCAATTAGTGTTTTTTCCTCTTCCTCCTTTTTTTGTCCTCCTTTTCTAGGACATGTAAATACTGTAGCCTTACGAACCCCTTAGTCTTAGTGGCGATAATGCAAGCTTTTTTTTTCCTCCGCCTTTTTTCTCAAGGCCAAAACATTTAAATATTAGCTGGTTTCTTATTCTCATGAACGGCAAAACCCAAAGCCAAACCGCCGAGGAGAAGACGATATCGCTCGACCGCTACAGTGCAAGCGATATAGCTGACGCCATAGAAAGCCTAGTGATGACGGAGATATGCCTGAAAAACGACAACATGCCGGCTTGTGGAAGGCACAAGAGCGCGAGGATAACGCTGGGAAGGAACTACGTCAAGTTCTACAGCCACAGCAAAAGATCTATGATAACGGTGGTCGGCGACGTTCTGCTGATTATTCGCGGCAAAAAGCACAAGCTTGTAATCTACGGCGACGGCGACAGCTATTTCAGGCTCTACGAAGGCGACAAGCTCGTAGCTAAGTCTAAGAAGCTTACGTGGGACGGCACTGAGGAGATCTATACGGCGCAGGAGTTCTTCAGCTTCATCAAGAGGACTATTCGCTCGGTCTTGGACGTCGGCTGGCTTTAAACCCTTTTCCGCCCTTCAATGGACAGAAAATTTAAATATAAGTTGTTTGCTTCCTATAGTGGAAACGAGTCGAAAGCCCGGGCCGCTGGTACCCGTAACCGACCTGGACGCCGCGCTAGGCGTTGCACGTAGCGGCGCGGTTGAGCACAAAGAGATCGTAATCCTCGATGACATCCTCTTCTGCGACGAAGTGGCCGAGGCCGTCCAGAGGCTACTTAGGGCTCAGAACGAGGCCGTGACGCTGGTCGTGGCGGAGCACAGCATCGCGGTGCGCGTGGGGCATGATACTATTTCATACAAGCGCGACAGGATAAAGGTGAAGACTGGGAACTGCGTGCTCATAGCGGACTCGGAGCTTGGGAAGTTCATCCTGCTGAGATATTACAACGATCTGGGCTGGCTTGAGGTCTTGCTGGAGTCCGCAAAGCTGGGCTGGAAGGGCTCGGAGAAGATATACGACGTTGCCAGCCTCCGCGCTCTGATCTCAGACAGACTGCGCGCCATCCTGCGCCGCGCAGAGGATTTGCTATGAGCCCCTTCTTCAAGGATAAATATCCGGCCGTCCGACATCTCATGACCAGCACAAGCGTGAACAAGTACTGCTTCAAGGAGCGCGGCAAGCTTGTGGAGAGCCTGAGGCTGTTGGCCGTCGGACGGTTCTACATAGTTGCCGACATCGAGGCGGATACGTACGCCGCGTTCACCTCGCTCGACGAGGCGCTTGAGTACGTCCGCGAGGAATACGGCAGGGAGCTCAAGCTCGCAGAGTGCGAAAATATTTAAATATAACCTCTTTTTACCTTACATGGAAGTGGCGGTCAAGGACGTCAGCGGTTGCGTGGAGTTGCTCAGAGAAGCGGGCGCGTTGAGGCAGGAGGGCGGCTCATGGATTCTGGACTCATTTGCGGCCAAATCGCTGAGGGATGCGGACAGCCCGATATACAGATGCTACGCCGAGCTCGTGATCTACCACAGGCAGTGCGTGAGGCGGGCCGGCGGCTCCAACAAATATCCCTCGTACAAGGTGGACCTCGACTGTCTGCTGTCGAGGGGACGCGTCGAGGAAGGCGGGGAGATGCCCCAGACGCCCCCGGCGACGCTGGAGGAGGTGATCGGGGTGGCCAGGGAGAGGTTCGGCGCTTCGCCCTTCGCAAGGCTTCAGTCGCTGTCGGACGCCTTCTCCTCGATCTCGGACCTCCTCCTATCTGCGGATAGAGGGGAGCTCACGGGCGATAAAAAACACATACTGCTGATCGGCCCCCCGGGAGCAGGCAAATCCTTCCTCCTATCGCTGTTCGACCACCCGCAGGCGCCTATATTCTACGGAGCCACCACGACCCCCAAGGGGCTGGTCCAGTACTTGGCTGAGACCCCGATAGTGCTCCTGCGGTTCGACGAGATGGACAAGGCGAATAAGGCCACCGTCGACGCCTTTCTGCACATCCTGTCAGAGGGCCGCCTGGTGTTTGCGGAGAAGAGGCTCGGCAGGATGGAGGTGAGGGTCGATGCGCCCCTCCTCGCCGCGGCGAACTACGACTTCCTCGCCAAACGGTCGCAGAGCTGGGACGCCCTGCTCGACAGGGTGGTTTTGGTGGAGCTTACCCTTAAGCAGGAGGATCACGAAGCCTTGGAGTCGATAGTCCGCGAGAAGTTGCCCGGCCTCGCCGGCAAGATAATAGACGCCTTCAAGGCGGGGAAGCTCAGCCTCAGGACGGTCGAGCGCTACCTGAGCCTACCCCCGAGGCTACACAAGCTGATCGAGAGGGATCTTGAGGTCAGGCTGAGGCTGGCGGCCGGCAGAACTACTGCCTCTAAACCCTAGCTGTTCTAGTCATTTTTTCACGTTGTTCCCTCCGCTCCATCCTAATGAACAAAATCTTTAAATATTATCTGTTTCGTTTTCTCCTATGTCTCTCGGGAACACGACTGCCGAAGGCGGCGGGGAGGCCAGAAGTCCGGCGAAGGAGCCTCCACTGCTTAGGCTCTCATTGACAAATATAGGCCCCATCAGGGAGGTGGCGATAGAGCTGGAGAGAGGGTTCACGGCATTCTACGGCTCAAACGGCTCGGGAAAGACCACTGTGGCAAGGGTTCTGAGGCTACTCGCTAAGCTGAACAAAGCTCAAGCCAAGGTAATAGACGTAATGGAGCTGATAAATAAAGAAAAGAAGGAGGGCGTAATCGTATATGAGGGTGAAGGGAACAAGCAGGAGCTGGAGTGCAAGCTCAACAAGGTCGGCGCCCGGCTGAGGATCAATAAGGAATCTTACAGAGTCTTTGCTGAGGATCGCTTGGGCGTGTTCTTCGAAAAACCCGCGGTCGCGCTTGCTTGGATAAGCGGCGACTCGGTCAAGCTGTTCGGAGTCGGCGCTCCGCGAAAGAAGGGGCCCTACTGGCTTGGGGATCTGCTGAGGCCTTCCGCCTTCAGCTCAATCATGTCGGGCGTAGACGAGATGGATCTATACGAGCAGTTGCTGGCCGACGTGAACGAGATGCTTGAGAGCATCACTGACATCAAGATCGAGTACAGGGATGGCGTATACTTCAGGCGCGGCTTGCACGTGTTCAAGCCATACCTAGTGTCCGCAGGGGTGTCGCGCTTGGCGCTCATCTTCACCGCGGTTAGGCTGACGGAGGCCGCGGCGGAGAGAGCAGAGGCGATCCCTGTAGTATTTATAGAGAACCTGGAGGCACCGCTGTTCACGGACTACCTAAACTCATTGGTGGACATATTGCACAGAAGATCCGCGGCGATTGTCGGCGAGACGCACAGCGGTCTAGTCCTCAGAGCCGCCGTAATGAAGGCGAACTACTACGTCTTCTTGGACGATGGAACAGTCGCTAAAAACTTGAAGCCGGAGTACTTCTGGCGCGAAGTACAAGTATGGTCCAGCCTGGGCGCACCATGAGCAAAGCCGTGCTCTGGGAGGCAGGCGGAAAGTACGTCCCAGTTGTCTTCCATGCGAGCTTCTACTTTAATCACGCCGATTTGTTTATCGTAGAGAAGATACTTATCGATAACGCCGACGGCGACTACAAACGTATAAGGCTGATTGGCAGGAAAGTTAGCTTTTCTAACTACGGCGCTGTGCCGGCAAGGGCCGGTTCAATAGTAGTAGGCTTGGTGCAAATCGGCGCGCCGGTTGGGTTCTCCAAAAAGTTCGAGATATGCGGCTACGTGGCCGAAAACGAGACATTTGATCAGTGGTCATCATATGGCGAGGTGACGTTGAAGAACATAAGGACAACGAGTTGTCCTTATGATCATTATCCCGCTGATGAACGTATTTATTATATTATGGATTATTATACATACTTGCTGAACAATGGCGTGGACATAGATAGCGTAGACAAGGGATACATGCAGGGAGAAGAACTAGAGCGAACGATAAAAGCGCTAATGCTCGCGTCGATAAAGGAGAAGCTAACCGGCGCACCGTCATAACGGACTGCTCCCAGATCCATCTTTTTTTCCGCTTAGAACAAGGAGGGACCGGGTGCCTAACGTTTAAATATATAACCAATACATATCGCCATGAGCTACATAGCCGGTACGGCCACCAACTACATAAGCTGTTGCTGTTATGGCGAGTGGAGGAAAGCAGTCGGGAGCACAGAGCGCTTCTCGGCCGGCGTCCAGATAAACGCCCACTACGATAGGAGGGCGGACGTCCTGTCCATCACGATGCGGGACGGCGAGCCCAAATACGTGGTCGTCGGCCGCGGAACCTTCGTGATCTTCGCGGACGACGATGGGATTTGGTCCATCGACTTGGAGGCCGAGAGCTGGGATTCCGACGTAGATGCGGTGTTTCCATCGATGAAGGTTGAGATGCAAGAGGCTCAGATCTGGCGAAATGTTTAATACCCCGTCTCTTTGTTCAGATCGAGCCCGGCGGTCGCCTCCTTCCAAGCCGCATACCCGTGGAGATCCGGCCGCCGGGCCCGCTCAGCCGTTCTAATTTCCTAGAAGCATGGCTGGCTACAAAGGCCGCTTTCCGCACTGGGCCTTAACCACCACGTACCCCTCTGCGGCTCTCTGGCAGTACTTGGAGAGCAGTTGCTGGAGGAGCATGCTGAAGTCCCCGAATCCGCGTACGGCCCTTATGTCGTCGGCCAGCTTCTTCATTGCTTGCTCTTCTAGGAACTTCACCTCTACGTACGCCTCCATGCGATCCTTGACCGCGTTGTACCTGTAGATATATAGCCTGCCTATATAAGATAAATACACCACCTCCGAGGACAGATAGCTTCCCGGCCTCCGGAAGCCCGCCCAGACCTCCCTCCTGAGAGACAGACCGCCGTCGAGCTCGTGCAAGCAGAGTATGTCCTCCACGGAGAAGAGCTTCCCCTTCTTCTTCTTGATGCAGTAGCCCATGTTTGTTTCTTCCAGTATTTTAATATGAGCGAAAACGATTTAAGCGCAGACGCGGCCGCCTACATGGGAAGGAGGAAGAAAAAGGTGTACGTCCTTAGGTTCTACGAGGGAGGCGTCCTGTAGAAAAATTTAAATATAACTGTTTTTCATCTTCCCCATGAATTCTAACGTAGAGGTTGGAGAGATCGAGCGGCTCATCAAGGCAAAGTACCCTGTCCCGGTGGTCGTGTCGTTCAACGGCCCCATCGTAGTCGTGAGATTATCCAGCAGGGTATCGGACGAGGAGTTCGCAAAGTACGTCGAGACATCAAGGAAGCTAGGCTTAAGGTTCAGTAGTGAGCAGAGGGCTTGGGTGGGCTACCTCTCGACTATAGAGCAAGCACTTCAGGGAGGCGAGGGGAGGTGGTACCGCTCCTACCTGATACTGGACACAGTCGACGAGCGCAGGATAAGGAGGGTTACGTGCTTTACAGTTCAGCGATGGAGAAGGGAGAACGGACGCAACAAGAGGGTTGAGGAGGAGATATGCCTGCACAAGGTTCTAGACGGCGGGAAGGTTATGGTACCAAGGGGCATGGTGCCCCTATTGGACGGCCTGCGCCCTCCCCTTTTCGCCAAGCTGGGGCAGTTTAAGGAGGATGAGAGGCTGAGGCCGTATCAGAAGGAGGTGCTGAGGAACACTTGGAAGAGGCTGATGGAGGTCGGAGCAGGCACAATCCAGATAGCCACGGGAGGAGGCAAGAGCTATATGGCCGGCTACCTCGCCAAGCTGTTGGCTGAGGAGGGGTACCACGTGTTCCTCGTGGCGCTTCAGCTGGACCTCGTTTACCAGCTGGCCGAATTCGCAAAGAGCTGGGGCGCCCCGATGGACAAGATCCATCCCGTCACAGTGCAGACGCTCTATAAGAGGATCGCGAAGAGGGACGTCGCCGGCGACGTCGAGGACAGCGATGAGAGGAAGGTGCTCAGCGCATACGCCGACGAGATGCCGGTGGAGCAATCGCTGGTGAACCTATTCCTACACGAGAGGAAGGTGGCGCTCATAATTGACGAGGTCCACCACCTCCCCGCCCGCACCGTCAAGGAGATAGCGATGAGGGCCGGCGACGGCTGGGCGCTCCGCGCTGGCTTAAGCGCGACGCCGTACAGGAACGACGACTTGACGCCGGTGATATACGCGTTTGGAGGGAGCGTGGTGGAGCCGACGATACCCTCCTCATACCTAATAGAGCACGGCTTCGCCGTGCCGGTGGAGATCAGGGTGATCGAGGCGCCGCGTTGCGAGGTGGACAAGTTCGCCGAGGGGGTTGAAGGGTACGCCAAGGTGCGGAGGCAGTTGGCCCAGTGCAGGGAGAGGAACGAGATGATAGCCAGATTGGCCGCACAAGCGGAGAAGCCCATGCTGGTCATAACCCAGCTGGTTTCGCATGCTGAGGCGCTCTACGAGATGATAAAGCGCGTTGTGCCCAGGACCGCGCTCGTGACGGGGGCAGTGAAGGGGGAGGTTAGGCAGGAGATATACGAAGGTGTAAAGAAGGGGGAGATCGAAGTATTGGTCGCCACCCAGCTGGCGGACGAGGGGCTGGACCTGCCGATGCTGGCGAGCGAGGCGATCGTAATGGGAGGGAGGAGCTTGACGCGCGTACCGCAGAGAATAGGTAGGCTCGTGAGGCCTTGGCCCGGCAAGGCCAAGGGCGTTGCGTACGAGCTGTACGACAAAGCTCCGTTCTTCGAGGAGCACATAGAGACGCGCTTGGCGATATACAGGACTGAGCCCCGGTGGAGGATCGTGTCCTACCCCGCTCCTTGATCCTCCCCGCCCGGCGGGGCTTGTCGCCCGTTTGTTCAAACCATAAGTCCAAGGCCGAACGCAGGTTCAACTATCGACCCGCTGTAGAGCACCTCCTTTCTACTCACCCTAATGGTTGCACTTGATATTTTCAGAGCCGTCCGGGCTCCTATTGTGTATTCTCTTACGTCGGCATTTTCTTCAGCGTAGCTGAGCCAGTACCTAATCGATAGGTCGTAAGGCTCATCCGACGTCGGCGTACCAAGTATTCTCTGCTCCTTGATTCTCCGCCCCTTGTACTCGCCGGTGCTGTTCATTATTTCTATGCTCAACGGTGCCGCCGCGCTTGCTTTCCCCTTCATGTATTTGCGGGAAGCATCCTCATCAGTCAAGACAAAATATCTGAGCGACCAAGCGAAATCCTCATGCGCCACGAACTCGATCCATCCTTCTCTACGGGACCACCTTTCTAAATCCATAGCTAATTCAACCGCTCTCATTTCTTCTTGCAGTTGCAGTCGGCTATATATACATCGGACGGCTTGTGGAGGAGGAGCGTGATGCCTCCTGGGCCGTAGTACTTCTCGTAGTTTGGATCCAGGAACGGGCCCAGCTTCCCCAAATATATCAAGAGCTCCCTGCCGTCGTAGTCCGGTATGCCGTCTGTCTGCACCTTTACCTCCTCGCCCCCTTGGCATCTGCCAATATTCAGCAGAGAGTATGGGGGAGATGATGGAGGCGCCCCCTCTACGCAGGCCTTCTTGGAGCCGCACATGAGCGCCAAGGCCGCCAGCTCGGGGGTGGGCGCCGCCGCCTTCTCCGGCTCGAAGAGCCTCATGGCGAAGCATGCATACGTCAGCCTTTCAAGCCCGTAGGAGTCGGCCAGGGAGAACATCATCTCCACGGCGATATCGTACGGCCTCAAGAACGGCGGCAAGTTTTTCGGCTTTGAGCTGAGCAGGTCGGCCAACAAATATGCCGCATACTTGGGATCCCCCGACGAGGAGTACAGCACCGTCTTCCTCAGTACGCCGACGACTACGGAGCTGGATGCGCCGCAGTCAAGCGCCGTGTCGATCATGTAGTAAAGCTTGAACGGGAAGGTGTAGAAGCCGCCGCGCTTGTAGCAGTCCGGGTTGAATATGACGTACTTCGGGAGCTTGGACTCAAGGAAGATGACCGAGTTCCTCCCAGCCGCAGGTAGCGGCGCTACGGCTTGCACTCCCATCTCGCTGGCTATGAACGGCGGATCCCCGAAGTCCCCGTCGCCGGGCGCGTCTGGATACTCCGGCACCCTGACCAGCCTCTCGACGGGCAACCCCGTCGAGTAGAAGGGATCAGCTATCGAGGAGAACTTAGGCCTATAGTACTCGATGTACCCAATCACGTCATAACAGCGTCATATTTTTAATTGTTTTCGGCCCACCTCCCCGTGAAGATAGTTCTGCCTATAGGCAGAAACGCGCTAATAGTCGGAGGCGGATTGCGCATATCGCTAAGGCGTCTATCGGCATCGTATAGGGTGCATGTGCCTCCGCAGACTGGCATAAAGTTCGCGCCGGTCGTGTTCATCGGCGAGGTGAGGGGCGCCGACACGTTCTACTTCCTTGGGGACAAGCACATCTACGTCTTCGGGTGGGGGGAGGCCGACGTCGGCGGCAGGAGCATAGCTATAAGCGGAAGCCGCGTGATAAAAGTCAATGGCAAGGTCGAGCTACGCGGCCACCTGCTGGTCTACCTCGCCGAAAGAATCGCGCGGTGAGCGCTGGAACAGAATGTTTAAATCCATCCCATCCACTCCTCCCTATGAAGGTGCTTGTGGTGAGCTCGCAGTCCCTCCCCACCCCTCCCCCCTACTACGGCGGGCTTGAGGCGGTGGCCTTCGCCGACGCCTTGAGGTTGGCTCAAGCCGGACACGAGGTGATGCTTGTGGCCTCTAAGCACAGCAAGGCCAGCGCCACGGTTCTATACCCCGATCTTCTGGACGACATAGAGAGGATAGAGTTCGTGGAGGTGGCCGAACCGGCAAGGGGTATGCCGGAGCAGTTGCCGAGGCTGAGCAAGGAATACGATATAGCGATCGACCACTCCTGGGGCAAGCCCAGCTCCGCCTTGCTCGGCGTACCGACCCTTTGGGTGGTGCACGGCCTCTCGCCTTATCCGCCAGGCTGGACTGGGTCGTGCGTGGCCGGCGTCAGCAGGTTCCACGCCGAATATCTTTCCGCGCTATACGACTTGGACGCCAAGGTTGTCTACGACCATATGGTTGAGGAGCCGTACCTCCTCTTCGAGCCGTCCAAGGACGGCGACCTGTTGCTCTTCCTGGCCAGGATAGACTTCGGAAAGGGCATCACATACTTCGTGAAGGCGTGCGAGCGGATCAAGAGGTACAGATGCGCCGTCGTGGGGGACGACTCGGAGCAGTTCGCCCCGGATCAGCGCTTGGTGGCCGCGGTCAGGGAGAAGGCCCGCAAGGTCGGCGTCGAGTGGTTCGGCCTCCAGACCTTGGACGCTAAGATCTCCCTGCTGAGGCGCGCCAGGGCGGTGGTGGTCCTCCCGGTGCCTCCCTATGCCGAGGTGTTCGGCCTCTGGGCCCTTGAGGCCTTCCTCATGGGCAAGCCGATCGTGACCACCCACTACGGGGCGATGCCGGAGTACGTGATGCAGGGGGAGAACGGATGGCTTCTTGATCCGCCGATCATGGACAAGCTCGTCGAGATCGCCGAGGCGGACCTCTGGCCAAAGATGCCGCCGGCGGAGATGAGATCCTATGCGCTTGAGCGGTTCGGGAGCAGGAGGTGGGCCTTGGAGGAGCTGAAGATAGCCGCCTCCTGCCTATGAGGATCTGCATCTTCTCGTCTTCAACAGTGCCGGTGCCGACCTGGCGGTGGACCGGCTACGGCTCAGAGATCGTGGCATGGTGGCTCGCGCGCGAGCTGGCGGGGAGGGGGCACTCCGTGGCCCTCTTCGCTCCATACTCCTCGATCCCTCCTGACGGGGTTGAGATGCACTACATACCCTCATCGTACGGCTTGAACAACCCGCAGGTCGAACTCGCCGGTCTAAGGAGGAACTTGGACATCCTAAGGGGGTGCGACGTGGTGCACGACATGTCGGCGAACTCGGTCGCCGCGGAGTGGGGGTGGGTTATAGGGAGGCCGGTCGTGATGAGTAAGAACGGGTACGACACCACCAGGCCGGCCTCCACCAGGAGGAACGTGGTCGTGATCTCGGAGGCCGTTAGGACATACTTCGAGCGGATGGACGAGCTGGCATACGGCAGGAGGGTGCACTACGAGGTTGTCCCCTATGGAGTGCCGGTGGATGACTATCCGTTCTCCGAGGTCAAGGGGAAATACGTGCTCTACCTGGGCCGCCCCCACCCATCAAAGGGGGTGGATCTAATCTTGAGGGCCGCCGCAAAGCTGAGGGGTGTGAAGTTCCTGCTCGCTTGGAGGCCCACGTTCTACGACCACATGGACTACCACGCCAAGTACCTAAGAGCCGCCAAGGGGCTGAGGAACGTGCACATATTCGTTCTGCCCGGCGGATGGACTGGCGAGCAGGTCAAGAGGGCGGCCTTGTCCAGGGCGCGGCTCTTCGTCCAGCCGACCATATACCTTGAGGCCTTCGGGCTGACCGCGGCCGAGGCCATGGCGGCTGGGACTCCCGTTCTGCTCTCAACCGCCGGCTCCGGCCCTGAGCTGGTCAAGGACGGCGTCGGCCTCTTGGTGAGGAACAAGCTCGACCTCCTACAGCAGGCGAACGAATGGCAGAAGCACATAGACGACGCAATAGACGTGGAGGAGCTGGCCCAGAAGATAGAGGAAGGGCTTGAGTCCAAGTGGAGCTGTAGAGGGATAAGGGAGTACGCCAGGGAGAGGTTCGACATCTCGCGCATGGCGGACTCGTACATCAAGCTGTACGAAAAGGCCTTGAGAGGGGGGTGGGGATGAGCGTTGCCATAATCATCCCAACCACCGGCAGGCCGCTTACCAACGACCTGACCTTGACCCTCGGGGTGGTCAGGCAGGTGCTGGCGGCGCTTGGGTTCAAGGCCGAGGTGTATTTTGGCAAGCACTATGGGGTGGACAAGGCCAGGGAGATGACTGTGGAGGCGGCCGTAGCCGCCAGGCACACGCACATACTGTTCCTGGACGACGACATAGTGCCGGAGAACATAGAGAGCGTAGGCAGGCTGGTCCTCACCGCGCTTCCGGTGGCGGTGGGGATATACTACGAGAAGAACATGCGCGGCCTCAACCTGCACTACAGGGAGGGCCCCATGAAGTACCCCAACTACAAGCCGCAGGACGTGGAGAGGTGGCTAAGCTTGGGCATCGGGCTGAGGGCTGTCGACGCCGCCGGGCTGGGCTTCGCCCTAATAGACGCCGAGGTGTTCAGGTCGCTGTCCAAGCCGTGGTTCAAGTTCGAGGACAGGGGAGAGGACATCTTCTTCGCTGAGAAGCTTGAGTCCGAGCTCGGCTTGAAGCCCGTCGCAGTGCTGACCGCGTCGGCCAAGCACGCGGTGGGCCCGGAGTTCTACCTGACCTGGCGGGGGGAGATCATCTCGGTGACGGCCCCCAAGGAGCCGGCCCGGCCTTAAAACGCGGGCCTTCAAGGAAGCGGCACCGGCCTTTCGCTCTCCAAAGCCAAGACGCCCTGCCTATACAGCCGCTTCCTTATCGCTTCGGTCAAGACGCTGTCGTGCAGGCTTGGATTGATGAACGAGATCGACATGTCTGAGGCGATACCGGCCCTAAAGAACGAGGTTGAGAGCTGGAACGACGACAGAGCGTGTTCCCTGATGGCCTTTCCCATCTTGTCCGAGACGAGCGCTGGAGCCCTCTGCACGCTTTTGCTTGCTTCAATAACCGACAGCATAAGCTCCCCTTCCTTGAAGAAGAGCAGATAGTATAACATCCCCCTATCCAAACCATGGTCGGCTGTAAACGGAGGAAGCGCCCTAACATATGCGTCCTTCGTCAAACCCTTCCGCCATAATAGAAAGGACGGCTCCAAGAGCCTCACCGCTTGGCTGTCTGCGTCCGCGTTTAAAACTATTCTTCCCCTAAAGGAGCGGCATGATCTTGAGGCTGTCTGTGTTCATCGCGCCGTCCTTGATGGCGAGATCGCTGTCGCTTATGTATGTGATTGAAAAGTTTGCAAATGGAAGCCAGATCGTCTGCACGCTCAAAGCGTATCCCCAGCCCTTCGGCAGTGGGACGACTATAGGGCTCTGGACGCTCATGCTCACCGCTGTATATGTGACAATGGGGAAATATCTAGCCGTATATACCTGTACCGACTGCCTTCTTGTCTCTCTCAAGCCCTCCCTCATCGCCGCCGATCTGCTGTCCGGCGCTGGGGGTAGCTTGGCCTTAGTCTCCTCTATCTTGTCCTCAACGTTCACGTAGAGCCATTCTTCTAACCTGGCGGCGTACACTGCCTGCTTCGCCAATAGCACTGCCGTAGCTTCGCCAGGCGCGTTCCAAGCACCGTACTTTATCAGAGACATGCTGTAGTCTTCCGACATCACCGCCTCGAACAACAGCTTATACCGCAACCTCTCAATGTCCATTCCGAAGAGCCTCACATCTGGGCCGGCCCTCTGTTTAAAAGCCAAGCTACGGCTCCATACCCTTGATGCCAAGCAGAATGGATATATAGCTCGAAGAGCTCATCTCCCGTGCCGCACGCCGCCCACAGGTTCATCGACATGAAGCTCAAGCGCGGCAAGATCAGAACCGTCGAGGAGGGCTTGCTGTTTTTGAGCACATCCGTGTTCTCGTCCAGCACGGACGGATATTTCCTCTTTCCTGTCGCAGACGAAACATATATCCTTATGCGCCGCCACAAGCTCAACGACGCAGAGCTGAGGGTCGAAGACGGAGGCCCGTCGTTCTGCCCGCACGGAGAATATGCCGAGCGATGTTGCCCCCACAAGCAGTGCAGGGAATACTCGGTCGACTCGATAGAGGACTCCGCGTTCTCCTGCGCCGCCCTTCAGTGCATCTACTCGCTGGACAGGTTCTCATTCATCGCAGGAGTCTACAAGGATGCAAGCGGACAGGCGAACGGACAGCTGTTGGAGGGCTCCTTCTCAGCCGATCGCCAGCTCGACGCATACCTACTCTGAACCCTTCGCCTTAAGGACTGAGGGGAGGAGGCTCCCCTTCCTTTTTGCTGTTGGTGGAAAAAAAAGCTAGAACCAGCTCGGGATAGCCGCACTGACCTTATAGCGCTTCCCCTCCCTTGTTCGCCGTACTCCGTTGAACATCATGGCCTTTAGGATGCGGTAAAGCGTGAGCGACACAAGGCGCGCATGCGCGCCCTCTACGTATATCTCCATGACCAAGCGCCCGCGCTCTTGCTTTCCGGTGAACGTTATGCTGTAGCTTACCGGCTTCCCTAAGCGCCGCTCAAGTATGCGCTCGAAGCGCCCTTGAAAGAGCTCCTTGACCAGCAGAACGGCCGCCGACAGCTTGGCCTGCTTCTTGAGCTGGTCGGACGACGCGTCTTGCTCGGCCATGAGGTGTAAATCAACTATTTTTATATATTTTTCTCCTCCGAGCCGCCAATCCACCGGCGCAAGAAAAGCTCAAAAACATCTCTACAGGACACATCGTGAGGGTCATCTCTGTAGAGCCGGAATCGTTCTGGCGCTACGGGTGGGCCGAATTGGCGCTCTTTCTGAAGTTCCCCTTGTCGCCTAGAACGACCCACACCAACCTGCACGGCCTAAGGATAGAGCGCATAGAGCTGTTCACGTTCCTAGACAATAGGGTATTCGTCCTGGTCGATCAGAGGATCGGCCAAGAAAAGGAAAGTGCGCCGGGCCTAGTGGACGCCGTGCCGTTTCAGTTGCCGCCTACTGAGCTGGAGTACTCATCATACAAGGAATACGATCTAGGCATAATACCCCACATCACTACGTGCGTCAAGAACGACAAATACAACTCCTGCATCGACACGCTTGACCCAGAGCACTTGGTCGAGATGTTCCTCAGAAGGTGGCGCGAAAGCAAGACGACGCTGAGCTTGTCCTTGCAGTACGCCGCACCTCTGCTTTAACGCAGGGCTAAAGCTCAAAAACGCCTCCCCAGAACTCCATGTGAGGGTCGAAGAGATTGAATTCTATGGAAAAAACGGCGGTGTGTTATCATTGGAATATAGCCAAGCGTTCGAATCCGTCCCCAGCAAGTTCATCTACGGACCTTCAGCCAACCCCAACTTGGAGATAATTCGGTTGTCCATGCACTTGGAC
>Ga0208313_100173_pt1 | contig 20522 bp, 26 predicted proteins | sample OSP_15_2_FD_187142 | JGI IMG/M metagenome (GOLD analysis project Ga0208313, IMG submission 187142) | Extremophilic microbial mat communities from Yellowstone National Park, USA - OSPB_Slides-mat_host_7_15 (SPAdes) (version 2) | ecosystem: Environmental > Aquatic > Thermal springs > Hot (42-90C) >... | reverse complement strand
AGGTAGATCCACCAAGGGGAAGGTCGGTAGGTATAGTTCACATGCCGTCCACCTGGGACAAGGCGCCTAATAAGGAGGTCCTGTTCTTTGACAGCAGCAGGACAACAAGGGAGTATGAGGAGCTGAAGAGGGACGTAGGAGCAAATGTAATACCGCTTAACGCCTACGTTAACGATAGCAGGCAGATGGCTAGGATATTCAAGGGGTACGCTGGCATAGTAGGTGACGGAGGAAACGTTGAGCTTCCCATCGACTCCAACAGCAAACCCGTTCACATACTTAACATCATTAAGGACGGGAAGGACATAGTTGAGAAGTCGTGGGCCTGGAAGTTCGGCTACAAACACCTTACAAGTGACGACATTACAAAGGTGTTTCCACTTAAGTGGGTGAAAATAGAAATGCCAGACGAGCTGGCAAACATACTTGAGAGGTTCAGGAGGAGGGTAAGCGAGCAATCTTCATGATCTCCTCCTCATAGGACTTCCCTATCACATCTGGCAAGAACCTCTTTGCGTATGGGAAAAGGTCTTCGAACGGGCTCTCAAGCGCCCTCCTAGTTATAAGGCTTATGTCCCCAAGCCTGAACGGAGGGGACGGAAGCCCCTTTGACTCAAAGTAGCCTAGCAGCATCTCCCTAAGCACGTCCTGGTGTGGCGCCAGAGGAATAGAGTTGGCAGCCATTGCCTCAACTGCCCACATACCAAAGACCTCTATATAGCCTGGCAGGAAGGCGCTGTAGGTGGCCACAGCCTTTCCAAGGTAGTAGGTGAGGGTCTTCCTGTCCGTGAGGCCGTAGTAAATGGCGTTGGTCTCCTCTACAAGCCTCTTTATCTCCCTCATCTGGTCTATGTTGACGCCAGCCATGTAGCTGTCGTCCCCTATAACTACAGGGGTCACCTCACCCTTGTACTCCTCCCTGAAGGACTTCACCCACCTTAGCCAGTTGGTCAGCCCCTTGTTCACCCTCCCTACCCAGAGCAGTATGGGCTCCTTCTTTGATGGCCTTATGTCGCTCGTGTCAACCATGTCATATATGACCCCTGCCTTAACGCCAGCTATTGACTCAAAGTAGCTCGCGTGGGCCCTTGATACTGCGTAGTGGGCAGTACACCCAAGGGCCCCAGGCATAAGGTCGTGGTGTATGCACATGCTCTTAACGCCAAGGCTGTTTGCCTTTATGCCTACCCTGTGGGAGTGGCTGTGGTCTATAATGAGGTCAAAGGACTTAACGTCCTTTTCAGTTATGAGGTCAAGGGGCTGCTCGTAGTCTGGGGGGCTGCCAGGAGGCAGCTCAATTACGTTAAAGGGGTAATATGCACCTGGCAGCGTCGCTGCGGCTAAGGTAACTTCATAGCCGTGCCTGTGAAGGTAGAGCGCCGACTGGTACGCAACCGCCTCAAGGCCTCCATAGGACTTAGGCGGGGTCCTAAGCGCTGTGCTTGAGACTACCAGTACCTTCAAGCCCTCTCCCATGCGTACTTAGAGATATTAGCCTTAAAAGCCTAATCCCTATGCACAGGTAACAGGGCACTTAGGGTTGAAGTTATGCTGTGAATAACGTCCATTATTGTCCCCAGCGTTCCAGCCCTCTTTGCTGTCTTCATGCCTGGGTAGAAGACGAGGCTGAGCTGGTTAGCCTTCAGCAGCCTTACCACAGCTGGCGCTATAGGGGTGTTCTGCTTGCTGTAGTACTCTATGAGCTCCTGGTACTTCTCATATGTGGCGTTGTAGGCGTCAACTATGCTTCCCCCGTTAAGCAGCGCAAGCGTGCCAGCGAAGTCCGCTGTTGCGAAGGCGGTGGTGTTTGACTGGTCGTCGTCCACGCAGGGCTTATAGGTGTTTATCCAGGTGGCCAGCGTTATCAGCTCGTTATACCCAAGGAACTCAGCCCCATTATCGCCAAGGTACTTGCCTAGGTACTCCCCAGTGAGGCAGCTGAACAGGTGTACCTTCTTGCCAGATATCTGCGGGAGGAAGGTAGGGCACTGAAGGCCGTCGCTGCAGGTGTGAGAGACAGATATGGCGTCCTGTAGGTTCTGGACGGTGAAGACGCAGCAGTCCCCATGACCTACGCCATAGATTATGTCGTGGTTCTGAAACCCATAGTAGACGTTAGTGGCGTTTGCGTCATCGCCGTACAGTATGTCAGCGTCAAGCCCCTGGGAGAGCTTCATAAGCGTGCAGACTGGGACGTCAATTCCGTACGTCGTTGGGTAGACGAACAGCGCCTTAGCCATACTTGCTCAGCTCCTCAATCACTGTAAGGAGCTCAGCCTCATGAAGCCTTTTCCCGAGCCCCTTCCTCTCCCTTATCATCTGTATGAGCTGCTCTGGGCCAATAACGTAGCTCTGCATAGCCTGGCCAATTAGTACATGGACGTTCTTGAAGGCCTTCTCGAGCCTTGCCTGAGTTATCTCATGGTAGTCAAGGGGGCTGTCCCCTCCAAGGCCGTGCGCCTCAAGTATCTGCTCGAGCCTTGGGAAGTTTGGGTCGTTTGAGAGGCAGGCGTTAAGTATCTCCATAGGGGACCACAGCCTCCCACAGCACTTGATTATCGGGAGGTCCCTATTAGCTGGAGGAATCGAGTTAACCCACCTCTGCACCTTGTCGCAGGGCACGTACACCACCAGGGTAAAAAAGGAAAATAGGGGATTTAGGCCTTACCCTTCCTAGATAGCCCGTAAGCAGTTATCCCTGTAAGCAGTCCAGCGCCACCAAGTAGTATTGCAAGGTCTCCAGCGCTAAGCTTAGGCTTTGCGGTAGGAGTCGTGGTGGCAGTAGATGGTGTAGTTGTTGACTTAGGTGTAGTAGGTTGTACTACTGTTAGGTTTGTGCTTGCCCAGGATTCACCTAGTAGTTCATTATCGTTCCAATTGAAAATAGCATAATAAGTATATGTTCCTGGGGCTGACGGAGCAGTTATAGTAGCGCTGAAGTTACCATTGCTGTCAGTTTCTACACATGCCTCTTCTACCATAATATACGCTGGTCCAAGCATTGAATGGCCTTGTGCCAATCTATCTATGCACACCTGCTGGCCTGGCACGCCGACCCACTGGCCATCTGGTGCAAAGCGTTGTAGTTGCCCAGATATTGTAACGCTCTGCCCAGCTCTAGCAGGGTTAGGAGACGCCTGTAGGTTAGCTATCCTTGTTAACATATACACATTATATCCAACTACTTGATTAGTTGTAAAGACTCCACCAGGCGTTGTAATAGTAGCATAGATTGAGACTGGCCCATACACATACGCTGGGTTCCCATTAACGTCCTTCATGATGGGCTTCAATGTAAATGTTGTGAATGCCTGTACTAGTGTAACAAGGGGGTTCTGTGAAGTTGTGCCATCTGGGTTTATCTGCTTCCCTTGGATATACCAATAGCCTCTTGATATATTGTATCCCGCCTCTTTAGTAAGTATATCTATAAGAATGACCTGCCCAGTATTTTCGACCTTCATGTAAAAGCTAACAGTTGGTAGTGGTGCATTATATGCCATATTTATGTATATATTAAGTGTAATTGGATCACCTGGCATCCATTTAAGATAATTAGGATAGCACCACATAGAGATAGGAGAGGGAAAGTGACAGCCATTAGTAAGATCAAAGGCGGTTAACACATAGCCTAATATATATGGGTTGTTCTCAGCTTGTACATATGTGCCAAGTGGCGTAGCTTGTACATAACTGCTCAAGCTAGCTCACCAGGTAAAAAAGGAAGGAAAAAAGCTTTATGTCTTACTTTTTCCTCTTGGAGGCCTCGTAGGCAGCTATGCCGCCAAGCGCGGCGAGGCCCCCAACTATTATGGCCAGGTCAGTCGTGCTAAGCTTGGTGGGGGCAGAGGTCTGTCCAAAGCTTATGTGCAGCCCAGCTGGCGCTAGGTAGGCGCTGCTGCTCCCAGCAAACACAAGGTCAAGCGTGTAGCTTCCTGGCGTTGAGGGCGCCGTGAAGGTTATGGTGAAGTTACCGTTGCTGTTAGTTGTAACAGAGCCGCTAGTTATGGCTGTGCCAGAGGAGTTGACCAGAGTGTAGCTTATCGTCTGGTTTGCCGCTGGTACCCACTGGTTATAGGTGGCTGTGCTCAGTTGCTCCAGCGTACCAGACACAGTTACGGTCTGGTTAGGGTAGATGGTGCTTGGTGACACTGAGATGCCAGTGAACTTGGTTGGTATAAGTATGACGCCAGACACCTGGTTAGACTGAACGCTACCAACTGTGGCGTAGAACGTGACTGGGCCATACACTGGCACCTGCTCTGTTACGCCAGGCGCAGGGGAGTATGACATAGGTGAAATTAGTTGTACCTGCAGCGTCGCCTGGTACGTTGGCACTGGGCTCGTCTGCTGCAGGGTAGCGGAGCCAAGTTGAATGGTGAGGCTACCACCTCCACTTTGGAGAACCATGTAGAAGTTAGCTGTATTTGTATTTGCTGGGGGCGTCCCCTGTAGGCTCACGGCTAGCGTTATTGTCTGGTTCAGCTGCCATGGGCTTCCTGGGGAGACGGTAAGCGATATGCTCGGCGGCTGCGACACTGTTATCCCCACTGTCTGCTCTGTTCCAGCGAGGTAGCTCACAGTAGGCCACCGTTGGCCGTCAGCCTAGGTTAGACGGCCTCCACTATCACGTCTATCGTGCTTATGCTCGTAGTCGTCCCAGCATATAGGGTGAAGCTAACCGTGTTGTTTATAGTCGTAACGTTGAAGGGGCCAGATATTGCGCCAGGCGCTGAGGTCGTGTAGTTGAGCTGGAGCAGGTTCTTCACGAACAGGGACGGGACGTTAGCGGTGAACGTGGCAGTCGAGTTAGCGTTAATGGTGGCCCCTGGTATTGTCACCTTTACTATCTTCTTTCCATCATATGTGGTGCCTATCACCTCATAGCTCATTTACGTCACCCTTTACATTACCAGAGCAGCTGGCTGAAGAAGTTGTACTCGTACAGCAGCACTCCTACGAGCCTTACCTCCTCGCCAGTTGGGTTAGTCCTGTAGGGCATTGCGAGTAGCTTGACTCCAACGTCGTAGGGCACTATGAGGGCGCCAGGCGTCGGGTAGACGTATAGGTTCTTGCCCTTCTCCACCTCAAGGTCAACGAGAGGCTCAACTCCCATTGGACCGTAGCTCTCGTTCACCTGGGTCAGCACCTGTATCTGCCTGAACGACGGCGTAGTTCCTACCTCTATGAGGCCGTTCTGGAACACTACCATCATAGCCCTCTGGCCAGGCGTGCTGCTGGTCGTGTAGAAGGCGGTTGGGCTTCCAAGTATGTAGGCTGGCGTCCCAGCCGTCGTGGGCAACAGCCAGGTGTCCTTGTTTGCGTAGCCTGTTGGAGCGGCTGACTGGTTGTAGTTGACCATCTGCGGCACGAGGAAAGACACGCCGAGCTGTCCAGGCTGGGCTGGGTACGTGAACGTTCCGTTGCCCTGGAGCTTGCCCTTGAATATTCCAGCGGCTATCTTGACCAGGCCAGCGTCCACCTGCTTCTTGACAATCTTGTAGAGGACTGGGCTCTGGTACTGCATTACGTCAAGCTGTATGCCGAGGTAGTTGTCTATGGCAGCCTCCTCGCTTGGGTCAAGCTCAACGTAGGGTATCGTGGTCTTCGAGGGGCTGAAGACGAATATCCCCTGTGAAAGCAGGGGCTGGAAGAGCTGGGTCACGGACTTACTCAGGGTTGTACCACTTACCGCACTCACATATCTCACCCTGGTCATTTGAACATATGAGGGGCAAGACTTATAAGGATTCTACACAAGTTGTGTAACTTGTGGTGTTACTTGGGTAGGAAAAGGCTAGAGCCTCTTGACGAGAGGAAGGACGAGAGGATTGACATGGTGGTCACAAGGACAACTATGGAGATGTTTGAGAGGTTCAAGCATGAGCACTGCTACCCATCAAGCGGTGACGCACTATACGCGCTGCTGGTCTACTACTATTATGGTAAAAAGCCAGAAAGTCTATGTCCTGGTATTAAGGTTAGGGGAGGGATCCTTTAGGTCACAGTATCTGTGCCTTTATCGGGAGCCCAGCTATGGTGGGCTGGGAAGGCGTAGTTGGTGCAGCTGGCGTAGCGGATGACGTTGGAGGTACTGTCGGGGGCACTACAACTTGTGGCGTGTACGGCCTAACTGAGGCCATTCCTATTGCCCCTACAAGGGAGGCCTTCTGGCTAACGTAAGTGTACGGGTTAGAGCCGACTAGGGCCTCTATGAGCTTATAGATGCCAAGTATAACTATGGCAGCTGAAGATATGACGCCAAGCTCAGCGTAGCCAAGCGAATAGAACAGGGCGTAGTATAGCCAGCCGAACAGCAGGTCTATGATGCCCTGGAGCGTGTTCGAGGCCCTGCCAGGCTGTATGACTCCCTTATTTACAAGAGCAGAGGAGGCTGCTATGGCGACCCACTCGCCGAAGAGAGTGGTCACAGCGCCTACGAAGACGCCCTCCCAGTACCTCTTATCCTTAAACCATGCCATAGCCGAGGTCTTAAAGTCGGGCATGCTAATTCCCTAGTAGTGTAGCGGAAAACCAGGTCTTTTAAATCTATACGGTTTTAAACTGATTAGCCGTATGGCTATGACAGGAAGGACGACATGAAGCTGTTGACAAAGGCCATGAACGCGACAACTACCTTCACCCAGGCGTCTCTGTACTGAGGCCTTGCCATGAATGGGTACGTAAGTGCGCCGTCGTATGCGGCTGGCCCAGTGTCTATGGTCAGCCACTTAAGGAAGAACATAAGCCCATCCATTGGGTTCCTCTCAGCGTACTCTATGGTCTTCTGGAGGGCCGTCTTAAGGTACTCTATCCTTGTCTCGTAGTCAAGGCTGTAAACCCTCTTAGCCTTCTCTATTGCAATTGGCTTCTTCTCTGGAGGTATCTCCTTGCTGTTGTTAAAGAACTCTATCACCTGCTTCAGCGTAGCCTCAAGCTCCTCTTTTGACTGCCTACACTCTGGACACTCTCTCGGCTTTGGGAGCCTATCTGCCTGAACCAGGCCGAACCTGTCCAAGGCCTTCACCACGAACTCGTATATGTTGGGATCAAGTGCCTCAGCAAAGGTATTTATGAGCTTATCCCTGTTCTTATTTATCTCGTTGATGGCAGCGAAAACCCTAGCCCTGTTCTTAGAGGCCCACAGTAGTAGCCTAGCGAGGGCGTCAAGCTCCTTTACGACCTCCTCATTGGGCTTAGGTACCTCTACCTTTACCTCCTTTACCTCCTGCTGTTGCTGTACCTGTACTTGCTGTACCTGCTGGGTTGTCTCTTCCTGAGCTGGCTTAGCCTGCTGGGCCTCCTGCGTCTGCTGTACCTGCGCCGTCTCTGCCTTTGTCTCCTGCTGTTGTGCCTGAGTCCCTTCCGTCTTCACTTCCTCAGCCTTAGCCTCGCTCACCTACCTCACCTCTCACAGGTGAGGCATCTCCTCCCCAACTTCAATGTTTGACGGCTGTGGGGCCTTGCCAAGGGCCTCCATCATTGCCCTTATCTTCTGCGGGTCGCTTATGTACCCTAGCAGGCTCTCAACTAGCTTAGCGACCAGCGGGTTATCTAAGGGGCCCTTGTTCCCCTCCTTAGGCTTCACCTCGTACCCGCTGCTCTCAAGTATCTTCTTTGAGCTCTCCTTCAGGTTTTCAAGGAACTTAAGGAGGTCGTCAACGCTTGTCACCCCTGCCTTGCTGCCCTGCAGCAGCTCGCTTACCTGTTTCTTTATGCTCTCGGCGGTCTCCTTGCTCTCTGCCAGCTTCTCTATTGCTGTCCTTATGGTCTCCATCCACATCTTGTCCCTCTCCTCCTTCTCCTTGTTGAGCCTGTCTATCAGCTCCTGGTACTGCTTGTGCATGCTGTCCAGGAGCTGGGCTATCCTCTCAGCGCTCTTGTCCTCCTCCTTTGGCTTACTGGAGCTGCTCTTCATCAGCTCCATTATGAGTTGGAACTGCTGCTGTTGCATCTGCAGTATCATCTTCATTATGTCGTCACTGCTGCTCTGCTGCGGCGTGAGGAGCTTGATAAGGGTAACGACGTCTGACAACTTCAAGCCCTCCCCCTCTCCCCTCTCACCTTTATCCTCTAGCGAAGATAAAAACTTTAGAGCAAGCACGTAGTCTATGATTTCCTGTGGGCTCATCCTGTTATACCTCCTGGTCAGGTCCTCCATCAGCTTCTTTGCTATCTGAGATGTGGCTATGTCAGTCGTCTTACTCGTCACCTCCCCTCCTACCTTCTTTAGGTTAGCAAGTATGTTTATTACATCGTATAGGTTATTGCCTTTGCTTGCGAGGTTCTGCAGCCTCTGGAGCATTATCTGAGCGGCCATCTCATCTATGTCAAGTGACTTGCTTATGGCCTTCACGGTCTTCTCCTCCTCCTTAGGCTGCTCCTGGGGCTGTGCCTTCTCCTCCTTTACCTCAGAAATGGAGGGTATCTCCTCCGTAGGCAGCTCTAGCTTAGCCTCCTTTTTCTCCTCAGCTTTAGCAGCAGTCTCAGCTGGCTTACTGGCCTTCTCCTTTAGCTTGTTGAACTCCTCATCGCTCACGATAATGTCCTTGTACTTGTCTGGCACCTTTCCCTTGAACACCTTATTAGCTATGGACTGTGATATCTTGCCAGTGTTAAGGTAGACATGTATGTCCTCGTCAGGTACGCCAGCCGCTGCCATAAGGCTTACAAGGTCTTCCTCTTCCTCCGTCACAGTCCTTCCCATATTGTTGGTACCACCCAGTAGTTTTATCTTTTTCAGGCTAATTAGCCGTTTGCCTCGCCAAGCATGCTTTACTTAGCCAAGTTAACCATGGTACAAAATCCATTAGCAAAATTAACCTCCCGTATAAGGGTTTCAGGGACTTAACTTAACAAAAATCCTCTTAACGACAGTTTGCATCAGCCGATGCAAAACTAGGAGCCGCTCTCTGGCCTAGCCTCCTCCATTGGCACGTTCTCAAGCTCCTCATAGATCTCCCCAGTAACGATCTTCTCGATGAGCTCAAGGTCCTGAACCCTCTTGGCGTACTCGGCTAGCTTCAGCAGAAGTTTGGCACTAGCTTCAGCTAACTTATCAAACTGTTCCTTAAGGTACTCATACTCTGGCATCTTATTGAAAAGGGCATCCATTGCATCATCCATGCAGTCCTCAAGGTTCTCATAGCCAGCCTGTATGCACTGGTTCCCATAGTTCTCGTAGAACCTCTTGCCAAGCCCTACGATCATATCTGCGTGAGCTGTTGATAGTGGCTCAACATTCTGTAGGTACCTCTTCCTTACCCTCTTTAGGAGCTCTGCCCTTGTTTGGCTCTCAAGAGCCTTCTGCTCCTGTGGCACTTCAACGGTTACTTCCTTAGCCTCTTCCTTAGGGGCCTCTCCCTCTTTCCTTTCCTCCTCTTCCTTTGCCTTTGGCCTGCTTATCTCTACCTTTGGCTGTTCCTTTTCATGTCCACTCCCCTCAGTCATTTTTTGGTATATCTTATAGTACCTTAAGAAAGTATTGTAGTTAACCCCTAGCTCGTCAGCTATGTCCTTAAGGCTATATGTATAGTTCAACGACTTTATGGCCTTTACGAGCGCGTCTATCTCCTCCCACGTCTCCCTATCAATGTTGGGAGAGGAGAGGCCTCCTCTCTCCTTTATGTGGGCCTTTATCATTTCAAGCAGCTTAGCTAGGTCCTCAGGTAGCTCCACCTGTCTCACCCCTTCTCTTTGCTATCCTAATTTGTACTTCCTTTACCCTGCAGGCCCTTAAAGGTTCCATTATTGCGGATCGTCCTACCAGGCCAGCCTTGTACTGCTCTATGCCCTCAACTAGCGAGTTAATGAAGTTGTTTACAAGTACGAAGTACCTCGAGAACCCTCTAAATAATATAGCGAGGTTATCTACCGTCGCGTGCTTTGATAAGTACTCGCAGAAGTCGCTGTACTTATTAATGTCCTCCATGGGGAACACGACTAGCACGTCATCCCATCCGTACTCTGCGCCTCTGGTTAGGGCACTCATAAGGCTCTCCTCTTCTCTGGCTCCCTCACCTTCCTCCCAGGAAAAGAGCCTCTCCTTAGCCTGCCTCTTTCCTAGGCAGCACTCAACCGTCTTATCAAATACCCACTGCAGGTAGGTGGCCATACCATATAGTCTGCTTATGGCTCCTGACAGAACGCAGTCCTGAAACAGGTGGGCAAGCTCTCGGCCCCTCTGCACACTACTATCAAAGGCAGAGTTGTACAGGACCTCGTAAAGCTCGTCGCTCTTCTCAATTATATGGCTTAGCTCCATTACGCCACCTCTGAAAAGGCCCCTGTTAGCCTCATAGACCTCAGCGAAGTCCTTACAGCTAATACCCCTACGATACGTCTCTACGTTTTCAGCGAACGTCTTAAAGTAGTCCCTGGCACGGGATAGGTGAGTGCTAACCTCATTAAAGACGCTTAACACAATGTTCGCTGAAGTAATGTCATAGCTAAATATACTTGACATTTAACCCCCAAGAAAAAGGTATGGATTGGAAGTTAAAAAACCAATTCCTGTTTAGAACTCTATCCCCCTTACCTCTGAGGCGGCTCCGCCTCTCCTAGCCGCAGCTGGACGAGTAGCAGCTACCTCCTTAAGCACGTCCCTCAGGAACAGCCTCAGCACTGACATCTTGCACCTCTTTGCCTTAACGTCGCTGTAGTACCTCTCAGGTGCTCCTGACTTGTCAGCCTCTTCCATGCACCTTCTCTTTGCTTCAGTCGCTATCTTGTGTGCGTGTGCCTGCTCAGCGAAGTACTTCTGCCACGCCTTCAGTGTCGGGCTCCTCTGCACTGAGTGGGCCGTCCTAACGACTATCCTCTTGCCCTTACCTGTGTCCTTGTCGTAGATGTGCCAGATGCCTCCCGCTCCCTCCTTTAAGATGGTCATGCTCTCTACCCGATCTACGTATACTTGCCAAAGCTTATAAGTAGTGTATAACAGAGTTGCCCATGAAAGCGGGCCTTCATGTGAACATTTTACCTTCCATTTGTACATGACTCGCTACGGTAGGCTGGATATGTCTGATGTGTCTGAGGACTTACTGAGCCAGCTCCTGAGCACGACTCCAGAGGGCATCATAGCCCTCCTTGTTGTCATACTTGACAGGCAGGGAGCGATAAACATAGACGACGTCAAGTACGCCCTCGACCTCTTTGACAAGAGGATACCGTACCCGTTCATATGTGTTGAGGGTGGCGTTAACAGGTACAAGGAGATCATAGACCTCCTGAGGAAGGGTGAGAGCGTAGCGATAAAGGGCTGCGGGCTACGTAACATAAAGAGGGCCCTTAGGAGGGCTGGCGTAGAGGCGGAGATCATTGAGGTAGGCAAGAGACACTACCTACTGAGGCCAAAGGTGACCAGCGGTGAGCAGTGAGGAGAGCAGGATACTGGAGGAGCTTGACAGGTTCAGGGACTGGGCAAGCGGCGCCTACAGCAAGACAACGGTAGCGGAGTACATCTCAGCCCTTAAGCAGTACTTCTCCTTCTATGGAGGCGTGCCCGACATTGAGGACCCAGAGGTAGAGGCGGAGATAGCAAAGGAGTTCATAAAGGAGGGGACTGAGGCGCAGAGGCAGATAAGAACCTATGCCCTAAAGGCCTACTACCAATTTAGGGGAAGGCCAGACATAGCTGCCATGATACCTAAGTTCAGGTACGCCTACTCCTTTGCCAGGGCAATATTCCCATCATATAGGAGGCTTTGGAACGCCATACTTAGGATGGGCTTCCCAGACTCGGCAATCCTCGGCGTTTCATATGCTGCAGCGCTTAGGCTGGGCGAGGTGCCGCTTCTTAAGCTAAGTGACTTCAGGAAAAAGGACTGTGCACTTCTCGTACATAGGGAGAAGGGGCCTGGGGGCATTCTGAGGGACTACCTTTTGCCCCTCTCTCCCTGCGCCTGCGAGCTCCTAAGCGAGTACGTAGGCAACAGGAGCGGAGGGAACCAGCCCCTGTTCTACAACTCAAGGGGGGAGCCCCTTAACAGGTGGAACGTGCAAAGGATGTGGAACAGGTTCACAAAGATTACTGGCTTTGAGGGCTCTTTCCACACACTTAGACATACAAGGGCTACGGAGCTAGCAGAGAGGTTCGGTGACGCTGTTGCCCTAGCACACTTCTTAGGCCAAAGAAATATTAACTCAGCAATGAAGTACATTCACCTGGCGGGGTCAATAGAGCATGAGGAGACCAATTATTGGCATTGCGATACAGACATACCTCTTAGAACATGGAAGTGGATCCCCGTATGATGTTTACGAGGTATTAAGGAAGAGGTACCCAAAGATACGCTACACCTCCGTCTGGTACGTCTTCAAGGTAGCAGAGCAGCTCGGCCTAATAGAGTTCGACAGGCAGGAGTGTATAGACGCTAAGTGTGCTCGTAAGAAGGTCTACTACAGGATAAGGAAGGGGAGGGAGAACGACCCCTGCTGGAAGAAAATAAGCAGGTCCTCAAGGTGTTAGCGGTACGCAGCAGCCCAGCTGGCTTAGGCAGACCTGCCTGAGCAGCAGCCCTTTGGACGCTTGGCGTGACGGTTACGCTCTTAACGTCCCTACAGAATAATTAGCTTAGAGGGGAAGAGGTATGTCTTCAATAAGGGACATACCAAAGGACAAGCTGCCAGACGCGCTGAAGTCAATTATCAGGGGAGTCGTCGCCAATAACCCAGAGGCCCTGTCAATCCTGGTGCAGCTCGCGAGGGACGGGAAAAAGGAGTGGTGGAAGCTGACCACAGACTACAGGCTCCTTAAGAGCCTAAAGGAGCTAGGCCTCATAGTTACGAAGAACAACACAGAGTACGAGCTGTTTGACCACGACCTCGTTAAGTCGATCCTCGAGGAGCTCGGCTACATAAAGTATAGGCCAAAGCCAGAGGAGCCCACCTTCCCAATAACAGTTGAGGATTTGAACCAGATAGTGGGGTACGATGACGTTAAGAGGATCATAGTTATGGCGCTAAGGAGTAGGAAGCCCGTTCACATCCTCCTTGTAGGGCCGCCTGGCATAGGTAAGTCCCTATTCCTCGACTCAATAAGGAGGGCGCTCAAGAGGAAGAACGCCTGCGTTGAGCACGTTGAGGCGGTGAGGGGCCTCTCAACGAGCGTAGGCATAGCTGAGCTACTTCTATCAATGGACCCAGAGGTGCCATGTGCGCTACTTATTGACGAGATAGATAAGCTTAGCCAGGAGGACCTCGCCCTCCTGCTGAGGCTTATGGAGACTGGTGAGATAATTGTGACAAAGCATGGAAAGAGAATAACTGAGGAAAGGAAGGTATGGGTTATAGCAGCAACCAACGACGAGAGGAAGCTGCTGGCACCTATGCTTGACAGGTTCCTCATATTCAGGTTCAGGGGACTTACAAAGGACGAGTACAGGAGGCTTGTGCCAAGCATCCTTACAGTAAATGAGGGGATAGACCTGGAGCTCGCGAGGTACATAGCTGACAGGCTAGCGGATATTACAACGGACATAAGAGAGGCTGTCAGGATAGCGAGGCTGGCTAGGACAAAGGAGGAAGTTGACTTCCTGGTTAAGCAGATAGCGCAGAGCAAGAAGGGCTTCCTAAGTCCCTAAAGATATAAGCCCCAGCTGACTATAGGATTGCTGGGGAAGTATATGAGCGAGAAGCGCGAGAAGCTTTTCGTATGGGAGGAGACCAGTGACGTCTTTAACCTATCAGAGGCCGACCTCTTTATCCTGGCTGAGGAGATACTGGGGCTTCCGCCTCAGGACATAGTGGCTAGGTCTGAGGCCTGCAGGGACGTACTCAGGAACGGGGTTAGATGTGACGACTTCCTGGGAGTAAGGAGGTTTGTCCTTTGCTATGCATGGATGGAGTTATTGAAGAGAAAGGCTACGTCGTTCAAGCAGGCAGTCAATGACGCCTGGTCGTACGTAAGGAGGTTCTGCCCGAACATATAAGGCGAACGACGTTGAGCGACATAATTTACGTTTTTATGAGTAAGTGCAGCAGGCATGAGATATGTAAGAGGTTCATACGTATTGCAATCAGGCTATACCTTCTTTGGGCCCTAGGGTTATGGACGTAGCAACGGCAGCAGCGTGCAGTTGCGTGCAATAGTTACTCCAATACGCGCCAATATGCTATGTCAATACTCGCCAATACAACATTACAATACATGCCAATATGGCGCGTATTGACACTATATTCAGCGTCAATACAGCGCGTATTGATACAGCTACAATATACTACCCATACCGTATTGGTGCGTATTGTAACTATATTGATACCGTATTGGTGCGTATTGATACAGCTCCAATGCAGCGCCATATAGTATAGGGGCGAAGCGCCCGCAACTGCAGCATATATTTTATTTTTAGGGCGAAAAACTTAGAAAAAAGCCGAACAAGGCCAAACAAAGCCGAACAGCTTTTTTAAAATATAAAAAATACAAAAGTGAGGCGAATTAGGACGAACTGTCTCGAGCAGCCTTGCAGCAGCTCGAGCTGGGCCGAATTAGGCCGAAGAGTACTTAACGCTCTTAAAGGGCCCTTAACGGTCTTATTTAGGCCTCAGGATAATGATCTTTGACATTCTCTTAATAGAGAAAAGAAATATATTTCTAAAGCCTCATGATCAAAGGTCTTATGTCATGATCATAAGAAATATATTTCTAATCCGCATTAAAAGATTATTTTAGAGCGTTTATATCGACTCATGAACCCCTATATATAAAATTTGAAATAGAACAATAGGATTTAGCAATAATCCTTAAAAGGGCCCTATTCTTATTTCCTAATTGGCCCCTAAAGGGGCCAGAGTGAGAATATGAGCGAGTCTGAGGCCGTTGAGGTACCACAAGAAGAAAGTAAAGTGCTTTTTAATGTCATAAGGGCCTCTATTAAAGCCCTGCAGTCTGCGGAAAACGGCAGTTTCGAGGTCCGCCTCGATCCGCCACTTATACTGTCGGATAATGAGTTCAAGGCCTTAGTTAATGATTTAGCAGACTACATCGACGACATCGGATTTACTGAAATAGCAGGGCGCATTTTTATGGTCGTGGTCCACACCACTCCCAAAAATAAGGTGCGGATTACAATAATTTTTGAGATCAAAAACATCGACGGAAAAACCGTTTTTTCAATTGAAAATGTAAACGGAAAAACATTTCCAAATCCTTAACCTTTTTTCTTTGCTTTTTTGTCAATCCTTATGTCATAAGCCTATATATTATATGCTAAGGTTATGACAATAGGGCCCCGAATATATATTCGAGGCCCCTATATCATAAGCCCCTAGAATATATATTCTGGGCTTTTATGTCATAATCTAAGCTATAATATATATGGGGCCCCTTATGTCATAAGCCTAACGTATAATGTATAGCTTAAGGTTATGACATAAGCATAAGCTATAGTATATAGCTTAAGGTTATGACAATAGGATTTGACAAAAAGAAAAATGATTAAAAGAAAAGATCAACGATTTATATATGTCTTAGCACTCACATTTTCAATTAAACAAACAGTTTTTTCGTTAATATTTCTCGTTGCAAATACTACTATAACTCGTTTTTTGTTTTCGGGAGAAAAGCGCTCCATATCGATGAAAACGCGCCCAGTAGATGCGCTAACTTCGATAACGTCGAAGTGATCAGCTAAGCCCCTGATCAGCACTTTGCACTCCTGTTTTGTTAGCATAAGTGGCGGTTCATAATGCGCGCTGAAATCGGAAAAGTCGAAGTTATCTTGCAAAAACCGAGTCAAATTCCTGTTGAGGTTATCAATTTCGACGAGCCTTCCTAAGAACACCTTTAAAGACTTCCAAAGGGCTTCCTTTTGTTCTTCAGTTAGGTTTTCAGTCATAACTCACTCACCTGGCCCTTTAGGGGCCGTTTAGGAAATAGGTACAGGATCCTTATAAGGGTTTTTGCTAAAATCCTGAAGGTTTTGTTCCATTAGCAAATAAGAACAATTTCTAGTTAAAACAAGCTCGAGCCTGAAAACAAGACTAAATACGCAAAAGCAATAAGAACACTTTACAATTGTAACGCTGCTCGAGCTGCGAGAGCATTACGCAGCGTTATAGATTTTAACAAAAAACTACAGTTGTAACCCTTAAAAGGGCCTTATTCCTAATTGTAAAATGGGCCTTAGAGGCCCGAGGTGAAAAAATGTGGGAGATAAATCAATCGACCTTAGCGGCAGTTCAAAGAGTAATAGACCAATTCCTCGACGTCGGAATTAAGGAATTCGAGATTCACCTCGACGGTATCGTGATTAATGATAATGAGCTTAAGGATCTAATCGGAATTTATGACAGCAGCAATAGCGTTATAAATAATGACACAGTTACCGACGAGTATACCTATGACATCGGTACTTATGAGGAAAGCCCCGAGAATTGCGTTAAGTTCATGAAAAAGCTCATTTTAGCATACCGCATAAACGACGAAAATGGAAACCGCAATTACATTTTATATTATGTTCACGGCTTTCATGACGAGATTAGAGTAAACTGTAATGAACCGTAATTTTGTGAATAAAAAGTTTTTTCTTTTTGTTTGTCGATGTAAACATTATATCTAGGCTTATGTCATAAAGGCCCCATATATTATAAGCTAAGCCCATAAGCTTAAGACATAAGGACTGGAAAAAAGAAAAGAAAAAAGATTAGGGCTTAAAGTTTAGCTTTGCGCCTTAGATTCCTCGAGTTCTGCAAGCCTTTCAACTCTTGAAAAAATGACGGTTAAAATTATTTCAAAGAACCTATTAGGATTTTCCTTAACAAACTTTTTGAGATCCTCAAAGGTATTAACACCATAAACGTTGAAATATCCGAGCTTTATGTCCTTAACCTCCCCGTATAGCATCGTTATGACACCGCCGCCCTTAACCGCATAATGTCTTGCAGCGAAGATCCTTATCTTTCCGTCGTCATTTTCCTGAGGCGCCACCAGTAGAGATAAAGGTATTTCCTCTAAAAAGATCTGAAAAGCCCGACCACCATTATCCTCTATTATCATTTTCTCACACACCTCGGGCCCTAAGGCCCATATTCAGAAATAGGGCTTAGAGGTTAATAAAGGTTTTTGCTTAGATCTTGAAAAACGAAATATGCTTAGAAAAAAAGCAAAAAAGAAAAAGGGTTAGATTAAGCCTCGACGAGCTTCACAATAGCTTTAGAAAGCGCTTTATCGAGTTCATCGAGAACTGCCTCTAGATCATTTTTTACGTCATGTAGGGGCTTTTTGGACATAACAAGATCTACATAAGCCTTAGCTAAGGCCTCAACAGCATTAACCACGTAATACCTATAGTTATTGTCTTGAATTCCAAGCCTCTCAAACGCATAAGACACAGCATCGACTAATTGTAAAAGGTTTGTTTGTATTCTCCCTATAATAAAGGCTGTCGTTACCTTTAGATCCTCATCGGTATTAAGCCTTGTTATTTTGTCCAATATGCTGTCCTTCATAGTAAAGAACAGGCCCAGAGTTGCGTGTATGTCCTGACTCAGGTATTCAAAAAAGGCCTTGCTCAGATCCTTATTCTCCTGAACCTCGACTTGTGTCTCGGACATTTTTCCTCGGGCCCTTTTGGGCCCATTAAGAAATAGGGCTTTAGAGCTTTTAAAGATTATTGCTCAAATCCTGTTATTAAAATTTAGATCTTTGCTTAATATTTTTGTACCTTTAATGCTACTTTTAGCTCTAAAGCTCTATTAATGCTTTATATAATAAAGGAAAACACCAGAAAAACAAAATATGCTTAGAAAAAAGAAAAAGTAAAGAAAAAGATCAAGGCTTTGCTAATGTGTAGGCTGCTAGGTAAGCTAGCGCAAACCCAATATCAACTAAGGCCTTATTAAGTTCTTCTGTCCTTAACCTCTCGTCCTCTATAAGTGCAGCTCTAAACAACTTGTTAAGAGCGTATGTTAGCTCGTCGTGAGCAAAGCTTAGATTTGGGGCCTTAAATGGAGTTACTACAATCTCGTATTTAGCGCCATCGACGTCGATCTCGGCTAAATACTGTATTACGTCCTCCCGTAAGATCTTACGGGCCTTTACGTGAAGGTTTATTTCCTTCACCTCCTCCTGTACCTCCTCCTGTACCGACACCTCTATCACCTCTCGGGCCCCTAAGGCCCATTTAAGGAAATAGGAATAGGGCCCTTATAAAGATTTTTGCTTAAACTAGAAAAAAGAAAGATAAGAAAAAAGAGGTTACGGATCGTCGACCACGCTATATATTATATAGTCGACAACCCTATAAAGAGTTGATGTAGCATCGTCGATAAGGTTTTTGACGCCTTCAAGTGGCGCGTTTTCATTGATAATGTAATAGGCCTTTGCGAGTTTAGCTATTATGTCCATGAGATCCGATAACACTTCCGTCTCGGCTAGCATTTGTTGAACGGCTTCGAACTTGTGGTGATTCCATATAAGTCTTACCAGGGCCTTCAACTCTCCCGCACGATGTCCTAGTTCTTTTTCGAGCTCGTCCTTTGCGATTATTATGTCGTCTAAAGCGTTAGCTACATCATATAGGAGCTCGGTGATAGGCCCAGGGTTCTGCTTAGAGAAGTCAGAGAGGGCCTGGAAAAACTTAACGGCCCTCTCAACATCAACGTTTTCCTCCTTTTCCTCGGCCTGAGACACCTCAACCACCTCGGGCCCCTTATGGGCCAATTTTAGATATAGGAGCTAGGAGTTAATAAAGGTTTTTGTGAAAATTCTATAATAATGTAAAAGTAGTTAATGTGTTTTATTTTTCAGGTGTTTTTCTTTGTTTCATTAGCAATTAATAATAGCTTCTAGTTGAAACAGGCTCGAGCCTGAAAACAAGACCAAAGACGAAAAGGTAAGAGAAACACGTTCTAGTTGAAACGCTGCTCGAGCTGCGAGAGCGTTACGCAGCGTCCTAATTTTTAACAAAAAACTGTAGCCATAACCTTTATTAACCCCTAACCCCTATTTCTAGAATTGGCCCATAAGGGCCAGGTGATAGGCGTGAGTGAACAGGAAATGACGGCAGACGAGGTAATGGATTACCTAAGGTCGGCCCTCATTAACGGATGGCTTGAGGGCCTCGTAAGGTCGGATTTCCCTCCATGGGCTGACGCCTATGAGGAAATACGGATAATTGAGGACATGGAGGAGAACAATGATATCCTGAATGGCGAAAACACGATAGACTACCTTTCAAGGCTAAGCGACATGGATTATGACGACTTTAAGGAGATGTGGGACACACTTACAAATGAGCAAAAGAGGGAGATCCTAGACTCTGTAATTGACGAGCTGGCGCTCTATGGAATAGAGTGGCTCTTTAAGGACATAGCCTATGACTTGGTCTATAACGAGAAGTTCAACAAGGATGCGGGCAAAGTCGTAGAGGCCGCTAAGGACTACCTCAACAAGAGGATAGACTACATTGACCTGATGGACAGGATCGCCGACGTCTTTTGGCCTACCGAGGAGGACAAAAAGAGCACGACCTATGAGGACTTTATGAGAGGCGCAGGCCTAGCCGACTACATAGATAACGACACGCTTAACAAGGTCATAAAGGAGTACCTGGTTGAAAAGGTAGGGTACAGGTTACCATTGCTATCTGAAGACGTCAAGCAAAAGTAAACCTAGTTGTTTTTTCTTTTTTTGTCCTTGAATAAAAAAGAAAAAGGATTAGGCGTTACTTTGAACCTCACGGGTCCTTAGCCCTCTTAACGAGATCCGATATAAGGTGCATGAAAGTATTGTTCAGCGTCATAACGTAATCATCCAAGCGATCGTTCACCTCGGATAGAGGCCTCCCAGCCCTGAGGTCAGTATAGGCCTGAAGGAGTACCTCGAGGGAGGTTACAATAGCGTTACTAATGTCCTCATTATGGTAGTCTGCGAATTCTTCGGCAGTCTGCAGGGATGCGCTGAGTAGGTCAAAGGCCTCGAAGAATTTTCCGAGCACATAGGAGGTTCTGCTTTTATCATCGATATCAAAATCGCTGCTAATTGCGAACTTTTGAATATCACGCCTAAGGTCAAGAAATATCCTAGAGGCCAGGTCTCTATTTACCTTGAGGTACTCAGCAAAAACGCCCTTAAGCGAGACCTCCTTAGCCTCCTCCTTTTCCTGGGCCATCCCTATCACCTCTCGGCCCGCTAGGGGCCATTTTAGAAATAGGAGTCAGGGGTTATAAGCCTTTTACTAGCTTTTTATGACCGAAACCTTTTTATTTAGGGGCTCAGGTACCTTATGACGTCCAGCTCGCTCCCAATGAGGACGAGCTGGGGCGCCTTGAAGTCCTTGAGGAAATAGAGGGCATGGGGATACTTTGAGTGCCCCATCCTCTTCATGAAGATAAGTATCAAGGCGTTGGCCCTGTAAAGCTCCTTAAACCAGCTAGTCGTAGGGTCAAGCGGTAGATATAGCAAAACCTCCCTTCCGAGCCTATTGCTTTGTACGGCCATCCTCACGAACGGCTTCTTATTCCTGAATGGAGGGTTACAATAGGACCTGTTAGGCCACGTCAAGGCTGTGGCGTCAAAGCGT
>Ga0208313_100167_pt1 | contig 20869 bp, 21 predicted proteins | sample OSP_15_2_FD_187142 | JGI IMG/M metagenome (GOLD analysis project Ga0208313, IMG submission 187142) | Extremophilic microbial mat communities from Yellowstone National Park, USA - OSPB_Slides-mat_host_7_15 (SPAdes) (version 2) | ecosystem: Environmental > Aquatic > Thermal springs > Hot (42-90C) >... | reverse complement strand
AGATGAATTGCGGTTACTTCTATTGTTAGTGAATGACCAAGCTCTTTAACTATTGGTAGGGTCTCTAAAATCCCGTCTAATTCCTCATGAGAGTTAACATCTATTATTGCTACAACCTCTCTTCTTCCAGTTACCTTATACAAACCCTTTATCTTCCCAGCCTTAACTGCTGGCATTGCTGCCTCAGCTTCTCTTTTCCATATTTCCATTAACTGCTTTTGCGTTATATTAGTTGGTTGTTTTATCTTAAACCATAGAAGGAATAGCATCAAATAATATTAAGTTTAGTTACTTATAAATTGATTTGTTTGTTTGTAAGTGAATTATATCTACTTATATTTTTGTCCTCTCTCAAATCCATAAAGTACTGAAAAATTAGATACGATTCCAATTGCCAAAAGGAGATGAATTATGGAGATTATTGGAGAAGCGTTTATGGTATATAGATACCCTAATGCGCCAGTAATCACTATCAATCCAATATTTCCTGCAAGGATTCTCTTTTCCATTTGTAGTTTTACCCTAAAATAACCATAGATCGCTAGTGCTAAAAGTATAATTGCAACAAAGACGTGAAGTAGCAATAGATAAGGAGAGTTGTAAAAAACGATTATATTTCCTAAAAGTGTTTGTAAAATAGCTATTCCAGCACTAACTAGCCATATGTTCAAAACGTTATTACCTCATATCCTTGATTGACGTAATAGGATACTCTCTCACCGGCTGGCATCAATGACACTCCTAAATTCTCTAGATGTGGCTTTATGTTCATTGCCTGCGCAACTCCTATGCAAGCAGAGTCTACTATTTTATTTTGAAGGAGCTCTTGGAACATGTTTTTCATATCGCCATCCAATTGTGTTAATTTCTTCTGACTTGGTCCGAAGTATATCACTTTAACGTCTTCATATCTCTTATTTTTCACTGAGTTATAAGCCATTCTCATTGCTAGATCGAACTTCTCGTCTCCAGACATTATTAAGAAGAGGACTTTTGCCATATTTTCATCTTTTAAAATCACATTAAAAAGTTTAACTTAATAATGTTCTTGATCTAGAGATTAAAATTCCCAAAAACATCAAGAAAATGCCGAATAACTGTATAGGAAAAGGTAAAACGTGGTACAGTAGGAACTCTACTAGAGTAGTTAGAATAGGCACAGAGAAGCTGAGAACTGTTACCTTAGGTATCTTCTCAGCCTTAACCATCATGTTCCAAAGGAAGAAGGAAATGGCCCCACCTAAAGTTGAAGTATACGCGATTCCTATATAAAATTCTGGGTTTGGATCAATGTTATGGTGTATTGGGAGTAGTAATGCTAGGATTATGCTACCTATCGAGAATTGACTTGCATTTACTGTTATAGGATCGTAACCCTTTAATTTTCTGTAGAAAACTGTAAATAACCCCCAAAATAGGGCATTGACGATAGTTATAATTGAACCAAATAGTGTAAGACCATGAACCAATGGTAAACCGTATAAAATTACGCCTGAGAAACCTATTACTACTCCAACAATCTCAAGTACCGCGGGTCTTTCCAATAAGATGATAAAGGAAATGGGTATTGAAAACAAGGGCATTGTATAGCTTAGCACAGCTGACTCAGCTGGGCTTACATAAAGTAAACCATACGCCCATAATAATGATGATACTGTAGTGTAAACTGCCAATTGTATTACGTCTCTGTTAAAGATAATCTTTCCCCTACTAATTGATAAAAATATAATAGAAGAGATAACATACCTAATGAGATTGAAAAAGATAGGTGACGAAAACGTTATAGCATCCTTTGAGAAGTAGTAGTTAAATGACGTTATTGTTACATAAGGTAGCAGGTATTTTAATATTTTCACGTGCTAAATGTTTGGGAGTAAACTTTAAAGTTACCTAACAAAAGTCAGTGTATTCATTTATAAATTTGTTTTATGATATATTTTTTCATGGTTGATGCTGTAGAACTGTCAAGGAAATACGAGGGAAAAATTGAGATATATCCGAAAGTTCCTATCACCTCTTATAACGATTTCGCTCTCATATACACCCCAGGTGTTGCTGAGGTATCTAAGGCGATTTATAAGGATCCGGATAAGAGCTTTGAGTTAACAAGTAGGTGGAACACGATAGCAGTAGTAACAGACGGAACTAGGGTTTTGGGATTAGGAAATATTGGCCCAACTGCAGCAATGCCAGTGATGGAAGGGAAATCTCTATTGTTCAAATACTTAGGAGGAGTTGACGCAATACCTTTGCCAATTAACGTAAAGAGTGCAGATGAGTTCACAAATGTTGTAAAAGCTCTGGAAACGTCCTTTGGCGGGATTAATCTTGAAGATATTGAGTCACCAAAGTGTTTCTATATTCTGGAAAAATTGCAATCCATGTTGAATATTCCAGTATGGCATGATGATCAACAAGGTACTGCGGCAGCTATCCTAGCAGGGTTGATTAATGCGATGATATTAACCAATAAAGACCCTAAGGAAAGTAAAGTCGTATTTTACGGAGCTGGAGCATCAAATATTGCAGCAGCTAGAATTTTAGCTAAATATGGATTCAAATACGAAAATATTGTAATGATTGATAGCAAAGGTCCATTGTATGCTGATAGAGAGGACGTAGATCACTTAATGTTACATCATAAGTGGAAGTACGAATTGGCTATAAAGACGAATAAATGGGAAGCTAAGGAGATAAAGGACGCGTTTAGTGGCGCAGATGCAGTAGTTGCGGCATCTACTCCAGGTCCCAATGTAATAAAGAAGGAATGGATAAGTCTGATGAATAAGGAGGCAATAGTCTTTGCCTTAGCCAATCCAGTTCCAGAGATATGGCCGCAAGACGCTAAGGAGGCAGGAGCGAAGATTGTTGCAACGGGTAGAAGTGATTTCCCTAACCAAGTTAATAACTCCCTAATTTTCCCGGCAATATTTAGGGGAGTTTTGGATAGTAGAGCAAAGGCGATAACAGATGAGATGACGATTGCAGCCTCTGAGGCTCTAGCTAAATACGCTAGGGATAGGGGGATAAATGAGAACTACATAATACCTAGAATGGATGAATGGGAGGCGTTTTATGAGGAAGCAGCAGCAGTGGCTAGTAAGGCAGTAGAATTAGGGTTAGCTAGAGTTAAAAAGAGTAGAGAAGAGTTCAGGGAAATCGCTAAGGAGAGAATAATAAGGGCTAGGAAGATAATGAATTTGGTGATATCCACATGGTCACCATAAGGAGGGCTACTAAAGAGGACGTCAAAACGTTAATAGATTTTTTCAGTAGGATGTATAGGTTAAACAGCGAATTCGATCCACTACTATTGACTCCAGAGAATTTGGAGGAAAGGATTAACAAAGTGGTAGAGAAGAGTCTTGAAGATCAAAATGAGATGATAGTAGTAGCGGAAGATCAAGGTAGGATAGTTGGCGCTGCCAGGGTTTTAATAATAGATAGGATATTTTATACACCGGAAAAGGAAGCATTAATTAGGGAGTTTTACGTACATCCTTCATACAGAAGGCAGGGAGTAGGTAATGAGATAGTAAATTTCATAATAAGCGAGTTGAAAGAGAGGGGAATAGAGATACTAGGAGCTGAATTCCCTTCTAGAAATTTAATAGCAATTTCGTTCTATAGAAAAATGGGCTTCAGAGAAATATATTGTGAATTCGTTAAGAAAATTTAACCATTTTTTATTCCGGTAAATACTCTTCCATACCAGAAATTCTTCTCAAGTCTTCTAAGGTCTTAGTTACACTCTCTCTTCCAAACTCCCTTTCGTAATCGAAAATGCCTTTAGGAAAGCTTAATCCTAATCTGACACCTAGGTCAATATCTTCCTTGCTTGCAATTCCGTTTTTAACCATCCAATTTGCCTCACTTATCGCAGGAGCTATAATGTATAACGGATTTATTTTTTCAGCTAGTTGTGGAGGTAAATTAGGCTTAATATACTTATTTGATGGATAAGTATAGAACCCTTTTCCGCTCTTTACGCCGAGATCTCCCTTTTTTGTCATCTCCTCTAGTGTCTTACACGGATAGGCCTTAAATCCCCTTTCCATCATTGCAGAGCTTACGTAATAGTTAACATCCACACCAGTGTAATCCACAAGTTCAAAAATTCCCATTGGAAATCCCAATTTATATCTAGCTACTGCGTCTATCGCAGTATATTCACAAATCCCCTTTTCAACAAGCATGCAAGCTATGGTGATAATCCTCAATAATATTCTGTTAACCACAAATCCCGGTACGTCCTTATTAACCATTATTGGTATCTTTCTAAGGGATTTAATGAATTCATAAGTCTGTTTAACAGTGTCGTCTGAAGTTTTACTTCCCCTTATTATCTCCACTAACTGCATTAACACTGGGGGATTAAAGAAGTGAGTTCCTATAACCCTTTCTTGCCTTTTTACAGCAGAAGCAATTTCCGTAATTGGTAAGCTACTAGTATTAGTAGCCAATATCGCATTATTGGGTAATAGTTCCTCAAGCTTAGAAAATAGTTGTCTCTTTAAATCCAATTTCTCTGGTATTGCTTCTATTGATATATCAATTTCCCTTAACTCATTCGATAACCCTTCTATGGTTTTAATTCTTCCCAAAACGTCCTCAACACTTTCCTTTAAGTTACCTTTTTCATACAATTTCTCCAAACTCCACTTGACCTTCTGTATTGCGTTATTCAATATATCTTTAGATACATCACTCAGATAAACGTTATACCCAGCTATGGCTGAAACTTCGGCAATTCCGTGGCCCATTGTCCCTGCTCCAACTACCAATACATTTCTTATCATGAAATTTCAACCTACTGGAACCAGTTCATAAGTTAGATATCCTTCTGGTTTCCTCTCAATAACCTCAAGTTTAACCTTCATCCCGACTCTAACTTCCTTAGCCCTTACCCAGCCTAGAACATTTACTCCATTACTCATCCTAGCTATACCCACTATATAATCTTGATAGTGAGAGAATGAGGGAGGTTTAACGTTAACTACGGTATATGCCACAATTTCACCTTCCTTAGGCATTTCAATCCATTCTAAATTTGATATTTTGCATTTTGGACAATCATCTTGAGGCGGAAAATATATTGAGCCACACTTTGGACATTTCGTGGCTAGAATTTTACCCTCCCTTAATCCCTCAAAGAATTTGAATATCCTTTTAACTGGAATTTGATACCTTAGGTCAATCTCCCTTACGTCAATCCAAAGGGGGTTATTAGTCTTTTGTTCATTCACTATTGGTAATTTAGTTGTCTTTATCGCGTTATCAAGCATCAACAGTGATTGGGAAATTTCCTTTTGCATCTTATCCCTTATTTCATTTAGACTCATGTAGATGGCCTCCTAGTTGAGTATATTGTTACGTATGCGTAATGTCCAGTTCCTCCAACGTTGTGCGTTATTCCCATCCCGTTCCTAACTTCCACTTGTGTTCCCTTATGTGCTCTGTATAATAACTGTCTTGTTATTGATACTGCCATGCTTACCCCAGTTGCCCCTATTGGGTGTCCCTTTGCTTTCAACCCTCCATCAACGTTTACTGGTATTTTCCCTCCTATGTATGTTTGTTCTTCTCTTGCCAATAGGTATCCCTCACCTCTTTTTGCGAATCCTAAATCTTCATATGCCATTATTTCCGCTATTGTGAAACAATCATGCACATCTGCTACGTCGAAGTTCTTCCATGCGTTATCGAATTCTATTCTAGCTCTCTTATACGCTTGCTGTGCTGCAATGTGAGCTGCTTCTATATGTGTGAAGTCAGTTCTCCTACTCAAGTTTGCAGTGCCACTAGCAACTCCTTGTGATACTATCCATACTGGAGAATCAGTTATCTTTTTAGCAACTTCCTCAGATGCTAAGACTATTGCAGCAGCACCGTCAGTAATTGGAGAGGAGTCCAGAAGCTTCAGGGGATAAGCAACTGGTTTGGACTTCAAATATTCCTCCATAGTTATTTCCTTTTGAAATTGTGCATAAGGGTTCTTAGCCCCATAATAATGATTCTTAATGGCGATCTTTCCTAAGTCTTCCTCTTTCATACCATATTTAGCCATATATGCGGAGGCGTGAAGTGCGTAATATCCTGGGAAGGTAAGCCCAAAGTTCTCAAACTCCCAGAAATAACCCCCAGCCCTGCCAATTAGTTCAACTACTTGGGGATTAGGTGCTTGATGCATTTGTTCTACTCCTACGACTAGTGCTATATCTGCTTCACCAGATTTAATTGCTAGATAGGCATCTCTTATTGCTGCGCTTCCAGTGGAACATGCTGCCTCAACTCTCATAGTCCCCTTTGGTGTTAGGTTACAATACTCCCCTACTATTACTGCTGGTAATTCCTCGGAACTCCAATTCCCTACATTACCAACAACGAAGTATTGTATTTCATTTTGATCTATGTTTGCTTCTTCAAGAGCTTGTTTAACAGCTTCCCATGCTAGTTCTTGCAAATTAACATCTGTCCTTACCCCGAATTTGGTGTGTCCAGTTCCGATAATTGCTACATTTCTCATACTTTAATCTACCACTTGATAGTTTATTTAGTTTGTGTCATGTCTCTAAGTACCTTTTTATCTATCTTATTGGTTGAAGTTAGTGGCATGGAACTTATGAATATAAATCTATCTGGAATCCACCACTTTTGAATTTTACCCTCGTCCGCAAGTTTCAATAGGAATTGCCTTATTTCCTCTTCTGACACTTGCTCTTTCGGAACTATGAATGCAGCTGGTCTTTCTCCCCATTTCTCGTCCTTAATTCCAACTACTGCAACCTGAGACACCTTGGGATGTAATGATATGGCGTTCTCTAAGAGTAGTGAAGGAATGAATTCTCCACCGCTCTTTATTGCGTCCTTCTCTCTATCAACTATATGTATATATCCGTACTGGTCCATGTAGGCTAAGTCACCGGTGTGTAACCATCCTCCCTTCCATAATGCCTTAGTCTTTTCTGGATCCTTATAATACTCTTGAGTTAACCACGGTGCTCTAACTACTATTTCCCCTATCTTACCAGTCTCCTTTTCCTTTCCAGTAGCTGGATCGACAATTTTAATTTGAACTAAAGGAATTGGTGCCCCGGCAGTTATTTGTTCCATAAATTTAGTGTTGTCGTCCAATCCTTCAATTGCAGAGTTATAATAACCGACTGACAATACTGGACAAGTTTCAGATAAACCATATCCTCCTATTACAGTAATACCTAATTCTTTCGCCTTTTTGGCTAATCCTTCTGGTAGAGCGGAACCTCCTATTGTAACTTTCCATCTTTTGAATACGTGAAGGTATTTAGGAGCATCTGGGTTTGTTAGCAATAGATACAGTATAGTTGGTACCATGGCTGAATATGTTACGTTCTCCTTATCCATTAACCTTAGTATAAAACTGTAATCGTATTTACCGGGTAAAACGTATTTAACTCCTGCCATCAGTGCTACATATGGATATCCCCAAGCGTGCACGTGGAACATTGGTACTAGGATCATATATACGTCGTTTGAGGTCAAGCTTAATGGAGGTCTAGCACCAACTAGGCTTACGCTCATTGCATGTAATACTATTTTCCTATGATTAAACCATACGCCCTTTGGTTCTCCAGTAGTACCAGAAGTGTAAAAGATCGTTGCCATATCGTTTTCATTAACGTTAATCTCCTCTTCCAATGGCTCATTTGACTCAATCAATTCCCAAAAATCTATTGTATCTAATGGGCTTCTCACCTTTTCCTTAGAATCACTATAGGATATCACTTTCATTCCCACAGGCATTATTCCCTTTGCTTTTTCAATAAGTGGCATGAACTCGTCTCTTACTACTAAATACCTATCCTCTGCGTGTAATATTGTCTTTGCTATTAACTCCAAGGGATATCTGATATTTACCGTGTGTAGCACTGCACCTACCATTGGTATTGCATAATAATTATGCATATAGACATCAGTATCCCAATCTATAACTCCTATCTTTTCCCCTTTCTTAACTCCTATCTTTCTTAATCCATTTGCTAACCTTTTTACAGAATTTGCGAAAGATCTAAAGGTATATCGTCTAATATCTCTGTATACTATTTCTCTATCTGGAAAACTTCTAGAACCAGAATCTAATATCTTATCTATTGTTAATTGGGACTCATAATATTCGCTATTCATGTTATAATACTTAGAAAAACAACTATAAAAAATTTTACATCTTAATTCCGAGGAGTCTTCTCGCAGTTTCCCTTAATATAACTAGTTTTTGAATATCGTTAGCACCTTCATATATTCTCATTACCTCAACATCTCTCAACAATCTCTCTACACCAGTAGAAGTAGCTACACCATATCCACCATGAACAGTTATTGCCCTAATTGCAACCTTCTCTGCAATATCTGTTGCGTACAATTTTGCCATTGATGCTGCTACTATAGCCTCATTCTCAAGACCACGATCAAATAAACTAGCTGCCCAGTACGTAAGTAGTCTTGCAGTATTTACTTCAGTTAGTGATTCAGCTATCTTCTCTTGAACCATCTGAAATCCTATCAATGGACTCTGGAAAGCAAACCTCTGAGTAGAATATGTAACCATTCTCTCTAGCGCGGCTTGTGCAACACCAACTCCTTGAGCGGCAACACCAACCCTTGTCCTATCAAAAGTCGCCATTGCGTACTTAAACCCGTTTCCCTCTTCTCCTAGTAGATTTTCTGCGGGGACTTCAACATCCTCAAAGGCTAACTCTGCAGTGTTTGAAGCCCTTAGTCCCATAGTCTCAATTCTATTTAATACCTTAACTCCTTTCCATTCCCTTTCTACTATGAACATCGATATCCCTTTCCATCTGGCATTGGGCTCTGGGGGTGATGTCCTAGCTGTAACTACGTAATAGTCAGCTATCCCACCATTGGTGATAAAGATTTTTCTACCATTAATAACGTACTTACCATTTATCTTTTTAGCAATTGTTTGTATTCCAGCAACGTCAGATCCAGCGGCTGGTTCAGTATTAGCAAAAGCTGCGACTTTATCTCCTCTAGCCACTGGAGTAACGTACTTTTTCTTCTGTTCTTCATTACCGAAAAGCAATATTGGAGTTATGAATAGGCCTCCAACAGATACTCTCGTAGATAACGAGGCCCAAACTCTAGATATTTCCTCTTGGGCTATGGCAGTCATTAGTGTATCTCCACCTTGTCCACCGTATTGTTCTGGTACTGCAACGCCATATAGACCTATTTCCTTAGCTTTTTCTAGCACCTCCTTTGGTACTGTACCTTCTTTTTCACCCTTTTCAACATAAGGTGCAACGTCTCTCTCCATGAATTCCCTTACTGCTCTCCTAAATAGTTCATGTTTCTCAGAAACGTTTACAGAAAATGCTTCCACACTATTGAAAGGTAAAACCATATATAGTTAAGACCTACTAGACTGATTATAACTCTTTCTATCATTAGGTTTTATTTTAGCCTATAATTTAGCGTATACTTACCTCAAAAACTAATACGTTACTCATGATGAATTAAAGAAAGGTCAACGTAAAAATATAATATTTAGGTTATCACCTTATGAGAACTACATGTATAAAGAAGGTTAAACTACCTTTAATACAGCTCTTCCCAGAACCTTTCTCTCCATCATTTTCCTATACGCCTCATTTATCCTCTCTAGTTCGTAAATCTCATATATCGCTTTTATTTTCCCTTCTCCCACTAATCTAATAGCTTCCTCGTACTCTGCCTTAGTATAAGATGCCGAACCTATAATTTTTTGTTGTCTCATTATAGTCATGGCTGGCCTTAACAACGTTATTGGCTCGCCTTCAGTATTTCCTATCAAAACTAGAGTACCCTCCTTCTTTAGTGCCCTCAAGGAATCGTTTATTGTTTTAGAGCCTACCAGCTCAAATATTGTATCAAACTTCTCACTTCTTATATCACTAATGGGCGTTACTCCCAATTCTTGTAGCTTTTCCCCTTTAGACGATAGCCCATAAACACTAGAAATACCCAAATATTTCAAATATTGTACGAGATGAATACCCACTCCTCCACCTGCACCAGTTACTAAAACTTTACTATCTCTATTTAAATTTGCAAGCTTAGTTGCGTGAATTGCAGTTGCTACGGGGTCCATGGTTGCGGCGTATTTTTCTAATTTATCGTCTGGTAATGGTATAATGTTTCTTTCTGGAATTATAACCTCCTCAGCATACCCTCCAGTTATCTCTCCTTCTCCTAAAATTCTAGCATTGTCGCACAGATTCTCCTTCCCACTTTTGCAGTACTCACAGCTTCCGCAATTCAGATTTGGATAAACCGCAACAGGTCTTCCCTTATAGTAGCCTACTATTTCATGTCCTAAGATTAAAGGCAATTTAAGGTTTTTAAATCCACCCTTCCATATAACTAGATCTCTTCCGCATATTCCAGCATATGCTACATTTACTTTAACTCCAACCCCTTTAGGCTCAGCGTTACCTATAACAAAAGGTGAGTTAAACTGTGTGAGAATAGCCGCTTTCATGTATTAAAAAGGGAATTGATTGTTAATATATTCATTGTTGACTTAAAGACTTAGGTACAAACATACACTTATCCTCAATCTTTCCAGCTAAAGCGTCATCTAATAGAAGATAAGGATTCTTAACTTCTTGTAAGCGTTTTCCAGTACCTCCTCTAAGTTCTAGCACTACCTCAGATAATATGCTCAACGCTATCTCCTCTGAAGTCTTTGAACCGATATCTAAGCCTAATGGGGAGTGCAATCTTTTCTTAATTTCCTCTAATGGGATGTTTCTCTTTATTAGTAATGAAATCATTAAAGCTGCCCTCTTTTGGCTAGCAAGTAACCCAACGAACCTAGCCTTCTTTTTCATTGCGATATATAACGCATCTATATCGTATGGTTTGCCTCCCTCATTTGCGACAATTACAAATGAATCCTCACTTACCATTTGTTCTAAGAGATTTAGATCATTTGAAATGGCGTAAACTCCAACAAAGTCCTCTTCCTTAACATCACCAGATCCAACTACTGCAACGTAATAGCCCATATCTACTGCTAATTTTGCTATAAACTTGGCAATAATACCAGACCCCACTACTATTATAGCCGGTCTAGGTTCTACTGGTTCAATGACTAATTTTCCATCCTCTACATCCTTTTGAATTACCTCACCCTTTTCCAATGCTTCCAGTGCAAGTCCAATTACTTCCTTATCCAAACTTCCAAGAAGTACTTTTCCATCAGATACTAAAGTCCTCTCTAGCCTATTTCCCTTGTAAATTGAAACTATTGCAAAGCGCTTCCCTTCGGCACTTAACTTTGAAATTAATGGAAAGATCTCACACGAACTCATAGGTAAATATTAAATTGGCTAATTAAATACCTTTTTCTCTAACTAGTTTTAATTCTTTAAGCATCTAGGGAAACGCTAGTCCGATATTAATTTCAATAGATGAGTTCATAAAATTCACGATATTAATTTCTTATTATAGCAATTAATTAAAAAACGATATAATAGAAAAGTTTTTTATATAGAAAAATTAACTTATTTATGCCACAGCAAAATACTGAAAGAGTTGGATTAGAAAATGTTAGGAAAGGAGCTATCTATTTCCTAGTCTACTCCATACTAAACATTATTGCATCAGCGGGAGTTTTTAGTAATACTATTGTCAGTATTCCGTTTACCTTTAACAATTAATAGCATGTTGGCACACTACGGGATTTACGCTGAGATTGCTCTAGTAACTGAAGCAATCTTATTACAAAAATTGGAGGTTAGGGGGCGGAAAGCCTCGCCAGCGGGGATGGATAGCCTCTTATATTTAAATAATCCTTTTTTCTGAAATTCTTTTAGTGATGTTAATGATGCTCCTCCCCAGCTCGATTGAGGGCTTAATGGGACTGTGGGAGGAGCATCTAGTATCTCTTAAGGGACTAGACGTTATGGATGAAAGTCCCCTTCTATTCAGATGGGAGTGGATCTCTGATCCACTCGACTGCCCACCAGATGAGAGATGTAAACCCGAATCGATGGTGGGAACGATGATCCCTCTGGAAGGGGGACCATCGCCCTTCCAGGGTGGGGATGAATCAGTCTCAATATCAGCTAGCAATTTTAAGTGCTACAATATTAGGTACTAATTATTCAACGAATAGTATTACGCCTAATCAGCTTTCTTTAGGTTATAACGCTATTAAAATCGATTTCAAAACTTCATTCACTTTTGTATCTGGTAACATTTACGTTATACAACTAACTTTATCAAATGGACAAACTTTAAACATTAGTGTGGTATATCAGCCTTAAAGAAATTTAAAAATTTCTTAAATAATATTTGTATAAATTATTCTATATAATCCAATGTTTTTAATTACCAACTAGAAAGTAATAAATATTTAGAATTTTGATAATTAACTTCTTTCTTGAAGTTGCAAAATTGTTAATTATAAGAAGATAAGAGTTTAATTTATGCAATGAATCAATGGATAATCTTGTAATTTTTACAATAATCCTTATATGTTTGATAATGTATAATATATATTGATGGGAGTTAATATAATAAGACTTGACGATACTGATGAAAAAATACTTGAGATCTTACGCTATAATGCTAAAAAGAGTTTAAAAGAGTTATCGGACGAACTGGGAATACCTATAAGTACCGTGAGGTATAGGATAAAGAGACTGGAAGACGCTCAAATAATAAGAGGATATGTAGCCATAATAGACAGAGTGAACCTAGGTTTAAATGTTTCATTAGTCATGGAAATAGAGACAGTGCCTTATTCCATAAAAAAGGTAGCTCAAGAACTAGGTGAAATACCAGAAGTGGTGAGAATATATGGTTTAGATAATGGGCCTAGATTACACGTACATATGATCTTTAAAGATGATGCAAGTGCACATCAATTTATAGCCAATAAATTGTACAATATTAAGGGAATTAAGACTGTTTCCATTTCAAGAATAATTGAGAGATATAAGATAGACCCCTCGGTATTGCCATGAGAAAATCGGAGTAGCAAGAGGAAAAAGATATCCCTTTCTTTTCTTTATTATTATTATTTGTCACTTATCTTTACATTTAACGACTTTATTGGCATTACTCCGGGGATTTCCCATTCTTCATACATCTCGTCAACCATCCTTTCTATGTGCTCGATGTCTTCCTCTGTAAAGTGTGAGAATCTTCCTTGCTTTTCTAAGTACTCTTTTACCGGTTTTCTCTTCATTCTACCCTCCACTATACTCTTTGTGGGCTCATTGTACGCTATCTCCCCATCAGTATACTCATATAGTGGCCATAGTCCAGTTTCAGCTGCCAATACTCCCAGTTCATGAGAGAACCTTGGATCGTAATCCCATCCCTTTGGACATGGATCTAAGGAATGAATGAAAGTTGGCCCTCCTATTGCTAATGCCTTCTTGATCTTGTTTATTGAATCCAGTGGATAGGCTGGGGTCATGGTAGCGGCGTATCTAATGTTCCTATGCCCTGCTATTATCATTGGAACTACACTCTTCTTCCACCTCTTCTTCATTATCCTTCTTTGCTTACCTGGCCTACTGAATGAGGTCTGTGCTCCATAAGGTGTCATGCTAGTCTCTTGAATATCAGTGTTAGCTGCAGATTCATTATCATAAAGTACTATGAGTAAGTTATAGTCATACGTCATTGCGTTTGAAACTCCAGACAAACCCATATCTGCACATCCTAGATCTCCACAGAAGGCTATCACGTTTATAGGTTCTTGCTTTATTTTTCCTTTCCTCATTAACGCTCTCAATGCTGCGGCTGTACCTAATGCAGCTGCACCAGATCCTCCCAATTGCGTGTGAACCCATGGTACTATCCATGACGTGCTATAATATGTAGTATTTGCCACATACATGCATCCAGTAGCTCCTATAACTATGGTCCTTTGTCCGGCAGCTTTAGCCAAAAACCTCATGACTAGTGCTGACTCACATCCTTGACAAGTCCTATGGCCAGATGTATAGAACTCTTCCAGTGGTGTATCTTTTATTGTCTTAATAATTGACTTATACACCTTTTCTTCCATTTCCTTTTCAACCATGTGGGATCACCTTCAATTTTACCAAGGGTCTCCTCTGACCCCAACCCAATAAACGGGTTTCGTTATGGGAGTATCCCTATGCTCGTAACCTATCTTAATTATTTTTTTCACGTCCTGGGTAGTTATTTCCCTTCCACCCAATCCTCCTATGAAACTCATAACTCTGGGCCTCTGATCTAGATCATATAGTGAAGATCTAATTTCATGATAGATGACCCCTCCTCTGTTTGGCGATCCCATTGAGTAATCCCTATCAACAACACACACCACCCTAGAATTTGCTAAATACTTAATGACATCTTGTGTTGGGAATGGCCTGAACCACCTTATCCTTAACATTCCCACCTTATAGCCTTGTCTTCTCATACTCTTTATCGCGACTTTCATCGGTTTAGAAACTGTTCCCATTCCAATTAACACCACCTCAGCGTCATCAACCATATACGGCTCTACAAATGGGTTTTCCGGCATTTGTAACTCATTGGTTGAACCTGGATATCTCCCGAACACCTTTTTAAATTCCTCATATGCTTCAACTATTACGCCCCTAGCCCTTTCCATAGCCTCTTCATGTTGTCTCCTTATTTCCATAACCCAATCGTCGTTAACTTGAGGAGCTACAGTAATTGGATTATCGGGGTGAACCAAATACTTACCTCTATTATATGGCGGTAAGAAGTTCTTAACCAGTTCCTTAGGAGGTAGTCTCACTATTTGTTCTGAGTGCGTCAAAAATCCACCATCCATAGATATACCTAAGGGTAGTAACACCCTTTGATCTTCAGCTACCCTATAAGCTATTAACGTAGTATCGAAAGCCTCTTGAGCAGTGTCCACCCATACCAATAACCAACCCACATCCCTTACCATTAACGCATCATTGTGTTCAACTCCATAAGCTCCAGGATCATCTAGAGCCCTATTCCCTATTATTGCGACTATTGGAGCACGATCTGTTGCCGTAACCACTATTGCCTCCATTCCGTAAAGCCACCCAACTCCACTACTTCCCACTAAAGTCCTCGCTCCAACTAAAGAGGCATGCTTCACAGTTTCAAACTGTCCGTGTTCTCCTTCAGCAACTATGAACTCTGCATCCAATTCACCATCTGCTATTAATTTAGAGATCGTGTCCATAACTTCAGTATATGGTCTAATTGGATAAGCTGCAACTACGTCCACATCTGCATACATTGCAGCATGAGCAACTGCTTGTGTTCCGTTCATTAATACCTCTTTTTCTACTAATTTTTTGACCTCTGTCATCTCCCTAACCCCGGAACGTAAACCCTTTCTTTCCTAGCTTGCCTTACATTCTTTAACCATTCCTTATACTTTGCCTTATTCTCCTTCCACATCTCATATGGTCTTCTGTAATCTGTGAACATCGATTCATCTACCATTACTATGCAATCCTTAACGGGACATACATCAGCGCATATGCCACAGCCTACACAGTAATCATATGCTATATCGTAATATCCATCTGGCGTCTCATCAAAACATTCATCCGGACAGTATATCCAACATAACTTACATTTGATACAAGTGTCGAAATCTACTGTAGGTCTCTCAAATTTCGTAGTCCCTCTCTTAAAGAGTTCGTTTCTCTTTCCTCTAGGAACTGCGGGAATTACTGTACCTTCCAACATCTCATGCCATGTTAGTAGTCTAGGCGGATTATATACGAAATCTATTCCCTCACCTTTCATTACAGTTCTGTAATCTACTGACGAATATGCTTCCTTGACCGCAGATATTCTCTTGTTAGCATCTTGCTTTTTACTTACATATTTAATTAAATGATCTAAATCAATTATATCTGGTCTTAACTTTGCTAATCCTCCCCAGACTTTCTCCATTGTTAAATCATCCTTAAATGCCCATAGTCCCGAAAATGATGGTTCAGTATTTATTACTCCTAGAGTCCAATTGAAGTCCTTTTTAGGTATCATTTTCAACAATTCGTTAATTCTCTTGGTAGAGGTTACTAACATTGTCCCGTTACTCTTTAGTTTAAGGTTGATTGGTTGTACCCCTTGCCATGCCCACGATTCTACACCCTTTAATAGGGTATCGTCTAGTACAATAATGGTATCTACTAGATCAGGCTCTACTCTTGTTGAGTACCCTATAAGGTCTTCCTCATTCACTCCATTTCCTATTCCAACATAGTATTTCGCCGGTACTCCGTTCCTTTCTGGAGAATCTCCATATCTTCCGAAAGATAGGGCTGGTCTCCCGATTTCCCTTGCAGTATACACGATTCCTTCTGCAATATATTTTGCCAATCTTTTCTGGAATATACCCCTATATACTATCTCTACATACTTCACTTCATCTTTTACTCCCATATGAGAATATTTCGTAATCTGTTATATATAGATTCATTTGTAACTATATTAATTTACGTATACAAGGTTTTGTAACATAGTAGGGTGTTTCTAGAATCTTTTGCAAAATATGCAAGATATAGGGAAGGAAGTTTGACTTGACTATTAAGAATTTTTTTAAAAAATAAAAAAGAATAGAAATTACAATAAAAAATGTTTATCACAAGAAATTATTTGGTTTTAGATTCTATGCTATCTCTCTGACTCTCAGTACTTGCAATCTGTGCAGTAGGCATTTTTGGTGGTCTTAGGGTTAAGGCTAGGATTGAAGATATTATGGCCATTAAACCAGTTATGACCAATGTCTCCTTTATGCCATATGAGGTGAATAGTACTGATGCACCATAACCGGCAAATATACCCGCTAATGCCTTTGCAGTATAGGTTAAGCCGTAATTAGCTCCAGAGTGCTTAGGCCCATAATAATCACCTACTAGCGGAGGGAATAAAGAGAATAGCGGACCCCATGTGAATGCTGTAAGGAAAATCAAGGCAAGGTATAATGGCGCAATCTTTGGTATGAACGCTACTGAAAGCATGGAGATTCCACTAATTCCGAAAGACAGCGTCATAGTATATGGTCTTCCTAAGTAGTCAGATACCGTACCCATTACAAATCTTCCTAAACCATTAGCGAAGGGAAATAGGAACACCGCAATTACAGCAGCTATACTAAATCCCAGTGATCTACCGTAAGGTATTAGATGTCCAATTATGGATAGACCAGATCCTACAATAAGGAAAAATGCAATATAAATTACCCACCATTGCCATGTTTTAACCATCTGTGAAACGCTAAAATCGCTTTTACTCCTCTTTATCATCTTACGTTTTCTCTCATACTCCTCGGCATTAAAGCCTTTAGGTAACCATTGAGGAGGAGGATAGGCAAAGAAGTATGCCAATAGAGTTATAACTACTAGTTGTGTAATTCCCAAATAAACTAATGCAGTACGGTAACTAATTGAAGTGATAATATATTGTATTAAAGGGGATAATGCAAATGATCCACCACCGAAACCTATTTCTATAATTCCAGTTGCTAGACCTCTTTTATCTGGGAACCATCTAACTGCAGTGCTTATTGCGGTGCCGTATATTATACCAACTCCTATACTCCCGAAGCCATAGGTAAGATATAGTAGCGGCAAGGAATTAGCAAAGGCAGAGCTAACATATCCAATACCAGTAACTATCCCACCTAACATAGAAATTAGTCTAGGACCATACCTATCCGCAATCCTACCTGCAACAAACATTGATAGAGCTTGGACAATAATATATATTGTGAATGTAAGCCCTAGTGCTGCTGACCCTGGAGCTACGTTAAATACTTTACCTAATGGTACTGTGTATAATGTCCATGAGTATTCATACACACTAACAAGTGCCATGGAAATAGTTGCTGCTACTACTAAAAACCATCTAAACCATCCTTTCTCTAACCACTTATTGCTCATCATTCATTCTATACGTAAAAAATGGTTTTAACTTTTGTTTCTAAAATTAGCCTATATTTATTAGAAATATAACTAACTGTCATCAAATTTTCTTGCATAAAATGCGAGTAAGTACGTTAAAAATATAATTCTTTGGCTTAGATAGTAGCACTATATTTGGAAATTAAATTTAAAAACTTATTATTATTAATGTACATAGTTCAGTTGATCCATGCTATAAATAACAAAATTTTCCTGCATAAACGGAATCCTATGAATAATATTTAAGTACTCCCTAAAAGCTAGTGACAATTTTACCTTTTACTTCTTATATAAAACTCTGTGAGGAGTGATTGAGTTAAACAATTCTAGATATGTAAAAATATTAGGAGTTAACTTAATAGAAAAAGGGAAGGTAGTTTATATAGATACTAATGCACAAATAGAGATGGAGCTAAGAACGCGTATAGTACTCCTATCAGCATTAGATATATCAATATACCTATAGCCCAAGGCAGATTTTTCCTAATTACTATTCCCTCTTTTCGAACATATTTTGTTGTAGATACTCCTGCACTCGCAGTCTGCGGAGCTACTGGTTTAGCTAACTCTGCACCGACAGAGTTTAACGCTGGCGGTAATCCTACGGGTAAGCCAGCTAAACGTGCAGTTGTGGCTTGGAAAGCTCCAAAAAGGGCGTTAGTTGAAGTATTGCTTCCAGACAGTGCACATCCAATCCACCCAAATAATGGTGAGACTATTATAAACGCTACTCCTAGATCACTAGTTTTCCAAGCTAATGAATAAGCCATTCCACTGAAATTGAATACATATGCAAGTCCAACTACAAAAACACCAGTTAGTATCCCTCCCCAGTATTGATGAAAAGACCTCTTTATAGCTTGTCCCATAACTTTAGGCGAGGCCCTTAAAACTAGAGAAATGATTATCCATGATACTAAAATTGACGTACCTGCTACGAAAGGATTAAAGGCAAAACTTACCGCCACGTTTTTATGGAGAAGTGAAGAGTAAGTTGACTGGGATAAGGTAACTAATGAAAACTTAGTTAGAGGAGACCAAGGGCCGGTCCATAGAGTCACTACTATTATCAATACTATGAAAGCTGATAATGCCTCAATAACGTCTCTTTTAGAGTATTTCTTACTATCCCCACCATTGGGCTGAATACTTCTTAAGCTCAGTATTCTTTTAGGCCTCCACACTCTTAAGAATAAAAGTAATATTACAAAAGATATTAAAGACCCTGTAATGTCAGGTAAATAAGGACCAACAAAGCTCGCTACCGGATATTGACCTAAGATGTAGGATAATGAGCCTAGTATGGCTATTGGCCATGCTTCCTTTATCCCTCTCCATTTGTCAACTAGATATAATAATATCCAAGGTGGTAATAGAGCTAAAATTGCTACAACCTTCGCCACTGAAGATGATACAAACAGTAAAGGTAATCCGGTAACCGATGCTAATATAATGATCGGTGTTCCTAATGCACCATAGGATACTGGCGCGTTATTGGCCAGTGCAGAAACTTGAAGAGCTTTTAGATCATCAAAACCTAGATATATTAGGAGTGGAGCTATAAATGCCCAAGGATATCCAAATCCTACTAATCCTTCAAATAAGGCTCCTAAAGACCAAGCTAATACAATAGCTTGAACTCTAGCGTCATTAGTAGAGTTTCTTACGATCCAATCCCTAAACGCATCAAATTTCCCAGTTAGCACTAACGTATTATAAATTGTTAACCCCCAGAATACTATCCAAGATATTGCCCAAGTTCCTACTAATGCTCCTATAAGCCATGCATAGCTGACCTGTACTATGGGAGCTCCCCACACTAAGGTTGCAACTAAAATCGTTATTATTGAACCTATGAGCGTAGCTAACCATGCAGTTATCCTTAGTCCAGCCAACAATACGAGTAGTATAATTATTGGCGTTAAAGATGCTAAAATAGTTAACCCTACATTACCAGTTGGGTTTAAGGGTTGTACATACATACTTCTCTGATATGGAATATATCTCTAACTTTATAAGCTTACTTTTGATAAATGGTTAAAAATTCTCAAAAAATAATTACAAAATTTATTGCACCTCGTCATCTCTTCATGAAAATATTTAAAAAAGACTATAAAAGTTTACGAATAACGTTCAAATATTAACTTATACTTAATCAGACTTTAAAGGGCAAGATTTATATTTAATGAGTAATACTAACTTATTATGCCTAAATCCAGCATGCATGGAATAAGGCTTAACAAGAATCAGGAGGAAGAGAGGAGAATTAACGCTGTAAATGACGTGAGGAATGGGATGAGTATAAAGGATGCGGCGAAGAAGTATGATGTTCCATCTTCACCATTTACAAGTGGTTGAGGAGGGAAGATTTGAGCGCTAAGCCTAGGTGTATAGGTTTAGTTATCAATCGGGAGTACCTCTAAGCTCTGCAGTTGAGGGTTGTGGTTAATGTTTTAGCAATCCCTTGTACTTCAGACCATATTTTCCTTATATCTTTGGAACATCTCTAGGACTTCTTTCCAGTTTTTCACTTCCTCGATAGTCCTTTCTCCTCCTTACGTAAACTATAATCAAGTCAGCTATAGGTCCATTACTCCTTAATACTCTTATCTCCCTTACTTGGTCTATGTGTATCTTCCACTTACCTATTTCAACTCGTTCTGGTGTTATTCTGGCGTTTAAATAGGAGTACGACGTTAGAACTATAGTAATTAAAACTATTGCTAAGGCTAACGCTATTGTACTCAATAAGAGTAAGTTATTCGTGAGCAGCCCAAAAACGACCACAACATATAGTCTTGTTTTCCACGGAATCGTTTGTTAGTGCTGCTGTTACAAGGCACTACATGCTGACGCCTCTAACAAACCTATGGGGATAACGAGTCTAGCGCGTCTCCCACGTCGAAGTCCTTGAC
>Ga0208313_100165_pt1 | contig 20962 bp, 24 predicted proteins | sample OSP_15_2_FD_187142 | JGI IMG/M metagenome (GOLD analysis project Ga0208313, IMG submission 187142) | Extremophilic microbial mat communities from Yellowstone National Park, USA - OSPB_Slides-mat_host_7_15 (SPAdes) (version 2) | ecosystem: Environmental > Aquatic > Thermal springs > Hot (42-90C) >... | reverse complement strand
GTGAAGGAGGGACGGCCCCAGTGTTTAAACCCCTGAAGGCAACCCCCATCGAGAAGGTGCGGGAAGACCCGACCTCCTCCCCGCTTAGGCGAGACTTCTTGTAAGATTCCGCGGCCGGCCGCGGTCGTCAGATGTGGAGCATTAAAAGGTAAGCGATAAAGGGGATTAAAAACGACATGAAAAACATGAAGGCGGGGCTGTCTTTCACCCGTGCGTAGGCGAGCGGAGCGCTCACGAAGTAGAGCATGAGCGAAATTACGAAGAGTGTGGCGTCGTACCAGGAAGCGGCGCCCCACTCATCCGTCATCCGCGGCAAAAAGTAGAACACAAAGATGAAGGTGAAAAGCACGGAAAGAAGGGGCGGTGCCGCCCTCGCCCTATCGCTCACCAAATCGACCGTGAAAAGCGTCGGCCCCCAGATGTTAACGCCTTCGATACCTAGGAGGAGGGGGTCGACAGAACCCGAAAGCGCGCGGATGAAAAAGAATATGTGAAACGCGAAGGATGCGCAGAGCGTGGCAGAAGCCGCGACTTTGGTATCTACCTCAAGCCTTCGGGTTTTCCTTACGCTCACGACCTCTTGTTTCACTTCCGCTTTCTGCGGTTCTCTGATTTTTTTATACGCTTCGTTCAGCTTCTCCGTGATCGCCTCAGCAAACAGCTTTGCCTCTTCCGTCTTAAAGCGGTCGGGGTGAAACTTGAGGATGAGCCTTCTGTAAGCCGCCTTCACCTCTTCCTCGGAAGCGCCGCGCTTAACCCCCAGCACCTGGTAGGGGTCGCTCGACGCGACAACCCTTCTTACGTCATCGTCCGACAGCCTCACCACCCCACACTAAGAACCCTCGCCCCTTCTAGGTGGCGGGGAGCCGTAGTCAGCACCCGGAAGCGAAAGGAGAAGCGCGGAAAGCGCGCAGGAAAGCGCGACGTATTTTATGGGAACGTGCGTGAAAACCACCATGAGCAAACAGGTGAGCGCGCAGGCGGCCCCCCACCCCCTTTTCTGTTCGACTGCGGCCGAGATTCCTTCGCCGAGAAGGCAGAAGGAAAGAAAAACTCCGAGAAGGGAGAAGAGCCCGTCGCCTCTTAAGAAGAAGAGAATGGGAAGGGCAGAAGACGCGGCCGTGAGCGCGCCCAGCACCCTCTTCAGCAAGCTTTCATCCTCCAGAGCTTTTCACTGAACGCGTTCGCAAGAAGCGTGAGCGCCCTTGCTTCGGCGGCGCTTCTGTGCTTTTCACACGCGTGAACCGGAAAGTGCGGCGGCAGGTGGTTCCCGCAGAGCGGCGCAGCGCACACCGAACACGAAAAAGAAGCCTTCTTATTACATTCGGAGCACTTCCCCTTTGCCGGTCTTTCCCGTTCAGAAAGGGCGAGAAGAAGGAAGCCTTCGCGGTTCGGGTCTTTCGTGTTCACGAGCCTCTGAAAAAGCGCCTCTTCCCTTTCTCTGTGCAGTCCTATATGCGCGCTGAGAAACCACCCGCCGCACCTCGGGCACTCTTCCCCGTGCCGCAAGCAGAACTCGGAGCCGCAGCACAGGCAGAATGAAAAGGATGGCTTTCCGCACACGACACACGCCATGAAAAATGAGAAGAATAGTTTTTTAAGCCGCTCCGACCCGTCCTCTTGAAATTCCGCGGCCGCCCGAAGCGCGGAACCCCCGAAAGGTTTTTAGTGTAGCACCACTTGCTCACTTATGGCTTCAGTGGCTGAACCGGCGGAGCTTGAGAAGACGCTCAACTCTTTTCTGTTTTCAAAGAAAGAGAAATACATCGTTCTCAAGGGAGAAGACGTCGACATAAACGAAGCGAGACGGCCATGCTTCAGGCTTTACAGGAGCGTGCTCGTCGACCACCTGAAGTTCTGCGACAGGCGTGAAGCGCCCGACAGGCTCAAAGAGCTTGCCGCCGCGATAAAGGAGATTCTTTCCGATCAGGTCGTCACTTACTACGTCATGGCAAGGGACTTCACGCTCACCCCGGTGATGTTCTTCGTCATGACGTACAACGAGACGCACCAGAGGCCTTTTTACCTTTTCGCCGAGACGCCCGGGCGGGACGAGAAGCCTCCCTACCGCTCGTCGTTTGTGTTCATACCCAAGAAGGAGGGAATACGCGTGTGGTACTGGGTGCTAGGGCCTGAGCCGTCGAAGAGGGGGTGGCTCGACCCAGAGGACTTAAAGCGCATTCAGGACGAAATCTTCGCCAAGCTTTCGATCATCCTCCCTAAATATTTCAAATGGGACAGCGGACAGCTGTACTACTGGCTTTTTGACCTTCCCAAACTCATCATACCGAAGGTTAAAGCGGATCCTCAGGCGCAGTGACAAAACAAACGACAAGCCTCGCCCCTTCTAGGGGCGGGGAGGAGGTCAGAATCGAAATTTGAGGCGGGGAGGAGGTCAGCACCTCTCAGTTTTCTTCGCGTAAAGGTAGTAAACGTAAAGGGTTGCAAAGAACGCCGAAATCAGGGAGAAGCAGGAGAGGGCGACCTGAACGAGGAAGAGAGGGAGAGAAGACTTCCCGAAAAGGCCGAAGACAAGCACGGCGGCCTCCGCCGTTTAAAACAGTTTCAAAATACATAGGTTTTAATAGGTGTTTGTAGTAAGATAGGCGTGCCAGAACGTCTGTACACTCTTAAAGAATTTGCTCCTCGGCCTCCACCCAAGGACCATCCAGAAGTGGGACAAGCAAGGCAAAATCAGGGTTGTGAGGACTCTGGGGGGAAGGAGGAGGATACCCGAATCCGAGATAAGGAGGCTGCAGGGTGAGCGTGGGATAAGGTCGATAATAGGCTACGCGAGGGTGTCATCACCAACCCAGAGAGACGACTTGGAGAGGCAGGTTGAATATTTGAGGCAGAGGGGGGTGCAAGAAGTGGTTACCGATATAGGCTCAGGTTTAAACGAGAAGAGGAGAGGCTTCCTGAGGCTTCTCGACCGGGTGCTACACAACGAAGTGGATAAAGTTGTGGTATTGTATGAGGACAGGCTCACAAGATTTGGTTTCGACACCCTGCAAAGAGTGTTCGAAGCCCACGGGACAACAATCGAAGTTTTGAATCACGTTGAGATCAAATCCCCTCAGCAAGAACTGGTCGAAGACCTAGTCACGATAATATCCCACTTCTCGGGTAGAATGTATGGGATGAGAAGCCGTAAGCACAGGGAGGTTGTGAAGCGTGCTGAAGAGCTATTCGCTCAAACATGAATGTAGAGAGGAGCTCCAACTACTGCTACGAGCGTACAGGGACCTAGTAAACCAAATACTCGAAGAGCTCTGGGGCAAAATAGAGTGGGAAAAAAGGAAGCTACCCAGAAAGAAGCAGTGGAGACTCCTACCCAAATACAAGGTGGATATCCACAGCAAGGAGTACAGAAGGAAGCTCAGGGACCGTCTTCTCGTGGACTGGCCCTACGCCGCGCACTGGGTGGACTCCGCGATAAAAACAGCTTATTCGATACTAAAATCCTGGAGGAAAAACTATGTTAAGGGTTATAGAAAGAGGAGGAGGCCCGTCGCCCGCAGACTCTTCGCCAGAGCCAAGCAGACACTCATCAAACTAGAGGGTGAAAAGCTCAGGCTCACAGTTAAACCGGGTGAATACGTGTTCCTCGACCTCTCAAAGAGGTACTTCAAGCTACCAAGCGAGGTGTCATCCGCTGGGTTGGGTGAGCCCATAATCACACCTGAGAAGGTGCACCTGCCAGTGCACTACGGGGATGGGAACCAAGGCGGCAACCCCAGTGTGGCGTGGGACTTCAACCTGCTTTCCCTAGACGGCTACTCACCTGAAACAGGGTGGATTCGGATAGACACCTCGAAGCTTGCGTCGGTGCACATCTCATCCTTCGAGAAGAGAAGAAGTGTGCAGAGGAAGGCTTCACGCTCCAAAAGAGCGAGGAGGGTTCTTTCAAAGTACTCGAGGAGGGAAAGAAACCGTGCGGGAAAACACCAGCTCGAAATCGCGCGTGTTATTCAATCCGTGTGTGGCTCCGTGGGTTTGGAGGAGCTTTCCAAAGAGAGGATGTACACACGCTCACGGTTGTGGAACCGCAGAATCTCGAGAAGCGACTGGCGCTCAATCGCGAGAATACTCGAAGAAAGGATGGGTGAGGCCAAGGTGAAGGAGCTCGACCCTTATGGTAGCTCGTCGTTCTGCTCTAGGTGTGGGTGGCACAATCAAGACCTGAATGGAGCAGATGTCTTCGTGTGTGGCGGGTGCGCGCTCCGAATTAATAGGCAGCTCAACGCCGCAATAAACCTCTACATGAGGCTCAGGTTCGGCTACACAACAAATTGGGAGGACGGAAGGAAGCGCGTTGAACCGAAGATGGAGGGCGCTTCCCAGAGGGAGTGGTGGGACCACACAGTCCTACCCTCCCTCCTGGGTGGGTGCGTCCTGACAGGGGCGGAGCTGAAGGGGACCAATGAACTCGTGAGGTTCCTATATGATGCTGTGAAGCCCAAGCTCTGCTACGCATACGACAGGCATGCGGACGCATACCTACGTATGCCTACGTAGAGTGAAACCCGAACGTACCTCCAGCAAGCAAAGCCACACCGCTCACACCCAAAATTCTTAACACCGCAAAAGCTAAAACGATATAACCTATGTATTTGAGCGTGGTTTTGGCGACACTCGCTTTTTTGGGACCATAGAGCTTGTTCACAGCTTTCCCGACTACGTTTGAAAACGCTGAAACCAAATAGTACCCAAGTAAAAGCGTGATAACCACGTAAACCGCCTCGGTGTACTTCAGTGGCACAACTTTAAGCACGAATATCGAAATGTACACTAGTGACAACACCACCACCGCAATAAGTATCGGCGTTATGAAATGCCTCAAGTATCCTTTTATGGACATTTGTAACACCTTTTATTCCACAGCTTTAGGTTTTAAAAAGTTTAACAATCGAAGGCTTTCACGCAAACAACACAAACCAAAAAACTCGGTTTGAGAATAATCAACATGATGCCCAAACGCAAAACAAGAAAAAATGTGAGCTGTCCTCTTCAAGGAATAATCGCAAACGTGACCAAAAAATGGTCTTTGTTAGTGCTCAACGAGATAGGAATTCACGAAAAGGCGAATTACAACAAAATTCTTCGAGAGCTTGAGGGAATAAGCCCAAAATCGCTTGCGGACACACTCAAAGAGCTACAGAGAATGGGTCTTATAGAACGTAACATAAGTGAAAAGGCGCCTTTACGCGTACACTACAGCTTAACACAAAGCGGAAAGTCGTTACGTAACGCGATAATACCTCTTTTACAATGGGCCGCCCAAACCACACATCACTCAAACTGCCCTATTTTAGGAACGGATGGTTAATTTTTCGAAGGATTTTAGTCAACCCAGTTTTTAAACAGTTTGTGTTTTCCGTGTTTGAGCTTTACGAATACGCGGCAACAGTGAGGCGCAAATTTGTGGAAAAGCTAGCCACACTACCATGGAGCGAGGTTGAAAAGAACAGAGAGGCTAGTTTTTACTCTATGAAGAACATCGTTTTACACATGATCGACAATGAAGACTGGATTGTGAATTACGTAATACCTGGCGAATTACACAAATACGTAAGAAGAAAATGGTCTGAATACAAAAGCATGGACGAAGTCATAGCTCACCTCAACGAAGTAGAAGCGAAAACAAGGAGATTTTTGTTCACTCTGGACGACAAAACACTTAGTAAAAAGGTCACACTAAAGCTTCAAAGCGGTGAACAATTTGAGCTAAGTGTCGAGGAATGCCTCTTTCAATCTTTCACCGAACAGCTTTACCACATGGGAGAGTTGATAGCTTTGATGTGGCAAATTAATATCGAACCACCTCCCATGCAATGGTTCTATAACAACCCACGACAAAAAGCAACGAATTTCGATTGAACACAAATTTTCACGCTAATAGCGTGATCGTTGAGTTCAAAAAGCGATAGCTAATGCGATTTAAACTTCCTATTAGGGAGAATTTGTGATTGTGTGTATCACCACGGTTTTTATGTTGCTCATTTCGTATATCGTGTACACACCACCAAGCCTTCCGACACCGCTTTTCTTTCCGCCAATTCCGCCAAAAGGCTCTTGAGGCTCCCAGTACAGCGTGGATTCGTTTATAAGCACCTGTCCTGCTTTTAGTTCCCTTGAAAATCGAAAGGCTCTTCCGATATCCCTTGTAAAAACCGCCGCTTGTAAGCCGTAAATTGTGCTGTTTGCGATTTCAAGAATTTCGCTATCGCTTGAACCCATCATAACGGGTGCGACTGGGCCAAATGTTTCATCTTGGTTAAATAGCATGTCACGCGTGACGTCCACGACCACAGTTGGTTCGTAGTAAAGCCTTGTGGGAAAACCTTCGGCTCTTTTACCGCCTAGTAAAACCTTTGCTCCTTTGTTCAAACCGTCTTTTATGTGCTCGTCCACTTTGGATGCCGTCGGTTCGTTGTTCATAGGACCGACCATAACGCCTTCCTCAAGAGGGTTGCCTAACTTCCACTTTTTGGCTTCTGAAACCAGTCTTTCTACGAACTGCTCGTAAACTCTTTCGTGAACAATTACCCGCTCAGCCGCACAGCACACTTGACCCGCGTTTGAAAAGCTAGAAAGCGCTGCGGCGTATGCGGCTCTTCCCAAGTCGGAATCGTCAAGCACAATAAGTGGCCCAAGACCACCACATTCAAGCAAAAGCTTTTTCATCCCAGCTCTTTTACTCACAATCTCTCCGGTGCTAGAGTGACCCGTAAGCCCCACGCCCGCAACTTTCGAGTTGGTGACAAGCTCGTCACCCACCTCTTCTCTTCCTGTAAAATCGCCATCGGAAAAAACGAGATTCACAAAGCCTGGTGGAAAACCTGCGCTTTGAATACACTCAACAAGCATTGCCGCGCTACCAACCACGTAACTTGAAGGCTAAAAAACAACGGTGTTTCCTGCGGCGAGTGCAGGTGCTATGTATTCTGAGGGTATTAGAAAAGGATAATTCCATGGGGTTATCACGCTAAACACACCGTACGGTTCATAGCTGATGAGTATGAGTTTTTGCGGATCGCGAGAAGGCATGATTCTACCATCAAGTCTTTTTATGTCTTCTGCTGCTATTCTGAAATTTTCCGCGGTTTCGTCTATTTCGGGCAAAGCTTCTGTTGCATAAGGTTTTCCTTGTTCTATCGAAAGCTGCCTTGCAAGCTCTTCTCTTCTTGAGCTTATTATTTGTGCTACTCTGTGTAAGAGCTTTGCTCTTTCGTAAACAGGCATTCTACGTGCTTCTTCTTTTGCTTCATACGCTGCGTCAATCGCTCTTTTTGCGTCTTCTCTTGTGCCACGTGGAACCTTGTAAATCACTCTTCCGTCCACTGGGCTTGTAACATTGAACTCACCACTCTGAGAGTCCACCCATTCACCCGCAATGAACATTTTGAGTGTTTTAGTGGTTTCCATAATGCATGATTTGCGTTCAACTATAAAAATTTTGAGCCAAAAGATTTCACAAAAAATTACAAATGATAAAAGATTTTTAATTTCTTCAAAAATTTTGAATGGTATCTTCAAAAGTTAAAGAAAAAGAAATTCATAGGATTTTTGCTTTACCAATATCGAAGGTGTGGAGCGTGACACAAAACAAAAAAGATTCATCCCTTTGGTCTTTTTTGCCTATTGTTTTTGCTCTGTTGTGTTGCGGCTTACCAGTTTTTCTGTTAGTATTTGGGAGCGTGATCAGCGTGTTTTTCAAGCAATCACTCCTTACTATTGTTTTGGCTCTGGCAGCAGTTGGACTCACAGGGTATATAGTTTACCAAAGTGACAAAAATTGAGAGAATACGTGTTTCACGTTCGTGGCATGACTTGTGCACTTTGCGTTAGAACTATTGAAAACGCCCTTCGACGCTTTCAAGGAGTAAAAAGCGTTAAAGCGGATTTGAAAAGCGGTTATGTGGTCGTAATCTCTGAAAAAGATCTAAACACTCAAAATGTGATCAAAGCGATTGTGCAGAGCGGAAAACCTCTTCACAGCTTTGAAGTGACTTTGCTCAACACGCTTGAAAAATAGCGTATAGCTTTTTGTTAGCTTTAACGTGAAAACCTTGTGCCTCTTACACCAATCTCGTTCCTACTGCGTGGTCACTTAGGCGTCCGCGCGCTTTGCTGGTGCAAAAGTTCCGCTCAAAGCTTTTCGAGCGATCTGCGAGATTTTTAAAAGCCGCTATTTTTAATTTTGTAACGCTTTTTGGTGAGTCAACACTCTTAACTTTTGTGAAATCGAACTTCATAAGAGCGTGCTACGGAAAAGACGTCGATGTGACACCAGTTTGGTTCATGCGCCAAGCCGGTCGCTACCTACCAGGTTATAGAAGAATCAGAAAGAACCACACGCTTCTTGAGATAATCAAAAAGCCTGAGCTTGCGCTAAAAGTTGTGTTTGAGCCCGTCGAAAGGTTTGGTTTTGACGCGGCGATAGTTTTTTCTGACATAATTCTTCCTCTTAAAGCTTGGGGAGTGAGCATAAAAGAAGAAGTTGGGCCTGTCACAAAAAAGCCTGTGAGAACTCCAGCCGACGTGGACTCCTTTGACGTCCACAAAATCGAAGAGGAAGGCTACATACTTGAACAAATAAGGCTTATCAAAAAAAGAAGACCAGAACTACCCGTGATAGGCTTTACCGGGGCGCCTTTTACGCTTGCGACTTATCTTATAGAAGGAAAATACTCAAGAAACTTTGAGAGCACCAAGAGCTTCTTTTACGAAAGCAAAGTGGCTTGGCACAAGCTACTTGAAAAAATTGAGCGTCTTGTTGCAAACCACCTTAAAGCACAAGTTGGAGCGGGGGTTGACGCGGTGCAAATCTTCGATAGCTGGGTCGGAGCGCTTTCTCCTTTTGACTTTGAAGAATATGTACTAGAACACGTTCAAAGCGTTTTAAGCTCTGTCAAAGGAGTACCAAGGATTTACTTTGGAACGTGCACCGCCGGACTTTTGAGCGTCTTACGAAAAGTGGAAGCAGAGGTGATTTCGGTCGACTGGCGAATTCGCTTAAAAGAAGCGCACTCAATACTTGGTGAAAGCTTTGCGCTACAAGGAAACTTAGACCCGTCTTCTCTTCTTGCGCCAACAAAGCTTGCTCTGAGAATGGCCAAACGCGTTTTGGAAGACTCAAGAGGAGTCAAGGGGTACATTTTCAACTTGGGTCATGGTGTTCCGCCAAACGCCGACCCAAGAGTTGTTTCAGAAGTAGTAAAGCTCGTTCACTCTTTTCGAAGATAGTCTTCGCAAACTTTTTATTTTTGCGTTTGTAAAGTTTGCAAATGTCGGCAAAACCATTTGTGAGAGAGTCGACGGGACTTGTCAAGGAAATTGGCGCGCTCGATGCGTTTTCGATGAACTTTTCGTATTTGGGTCCTGCGGCTGGGATAACCTATCCCTTGATCTTTGCGCCTTATCTAGCAGGCGCAGACTGGACGCTTGCTACTGCGCTTGGCGCGCTTGTTATGGCGCCCGTGGTTCTTATGTACTTTTATCTTTCAAGACTCATTCCGCGTTCTGCGGGCGACTATATCTACGTGTCAAGGATACTTGGCGCTCGATGGGGCATGATTCAAGCGATAGCCACAATCTTTGTTTTCACAACTGGTACGGCGGTTCTTGCTCAGTCGGAGCTTCCACTTGTGGTATCACCTGCGTTACAAGCTTTGGGCGTTTCCCTTCACGACCCTTCCCTTATTAGCTTGGGTAACGCATTCGGCTATCAGAATTTCACGTCTCCTCTGTTTTTTGCGGTCACACTCGCGATAATCGCGCTTTCTACACTCGTGGTTGTCTCAAGAACCTCTTGGTTTGCGAGAATAATTTCTGGGATGACCATCCTGCAACTTGTTTCAACCCTTGTGATGCTAATCGCGGTTTTTTCTATCGGTGGTCAAGCTGGATATGAAAGGCTTTTCAATTCGCTATCTTCCGAGTTTGGAGGACCGAGCTACTCCTCGCTTTCTGGCACAACCGCTCAAACGCACTTTGACCTAACTTCAACACTAGTTCTTATGGCCACGATCATGGGCTTCTTCTACCTGTACAACAACGCGCCAATTTACTTTGCAGGTGAGGTGAAAAGGCCTGAAAGGGGGTTAAAAGCTGGGCTTCTTTACTCTTATTTGGTGGCTTCCGCCTTGGGAACACTACTTGCGTTCCAGCTACAGCACTACATAGGCGAAGCGTTTTACGACTACACGAGTGTAAACGGCTGGAGCTCTTCTAGTGGAGGAATTCCGATTGCGCCAACGTCTCTTCTTTCTTACGTGAGCTTGATTTTCCTAAACTCGCCAGCACTACTATTTATCGTGGTTTTGGGTTCGCTCACGTGGTACGTGCTTTACTGCATAATCGACATCGCAATTCCATCTAGAATTCTTTTTGCGATGGCATTCGACGGTCTTGCGCCTCGCTCTTTTGCTAGGGTGAGCCCAAAGCTTCATTCGCCTTACGTATCTGCGCTTGTGATCGCGGCGATCACCGCATTTTTCGATTATGCAGAAATTTATCTCGGCTTTTCCACAAACGGAATTGTTCAATACGGAATAAACTTTATGCTTTGGGCTTATCTCCTTGCGGCGATTTCTGCGATCGTAATCGCAAAAAGAGAGATAATTTCGCTTTCAAGTGGTTCGAAAAAGCTGTTCGCCACGCTTGGTGCTATTTCTTGTGTTGTGCTACTTTCGGCTAGTGGTTTGCTCATTACGTATGGTGTTGCGACCTATAGCTCCCAAGGTTTTGGCTCCGCTTTGTTTTCAGGAAACCTTGTTGTGAATCTTTCGACGATCGCGGCAATACCCATCGTCGCGCTCGCACTCTACGAAGTTATAAGAAGGGTGAGAGCCGCGCAGGGAATCCGAGTTGAGCTAGCGTTTCGAGAAATCCCACCAGAGTAAGCTAAAAGAAGCTAAGCTTCTCCCAACGACCGTTGTAAAGCACCTCAGAAAACCTTCTATCCAAGTTTTTTGCGACAATCGTCCCGTCTTTTACGACGTAAAGCGGTAAGCCCACTTCTCTTAAAACATCAAGCTCGCTCTTTGCGTTCATCACAAGAAGATTCGCTCTTTTTCCGACTTCAATTCCATACTCTTTTTCGTTTCCCCAGCATTTTGACGCATTGTACGTGATAAGCTCAAAGCTTTGAGAAAGCTCGTTAATCCCAGTCCACTGGTCTAAGTGAACCGCCATAAACAGCACTTGTATCATGCTTCCAATCCCAAGTGGATACCAAGGGTCCATTATGTCGTCGTGTCCCAAGGCGACGTTCACGCCGTTGTGCGCAAACTGCTTGAGCGGGGCCATTCCCCTTCTTTTTGGATACTGGTCGAACCTTCCTTGCAAATGAACATTGACAAGCGGATTTGCCACAATCGTCACGCCCGCTCTTTTTAAAAGGTCGAGAATCCTGTATCTATAAGCCGCATCCCAGCTGTGACTTGCGGTGACGTGTCCTGCGGCGACCTTTCCAATCCACCCCTGTTTTACGGCGCGTGACGCAACAACCTCAAGGTATCTAGAAGAAGGGTCGTCGGTTTCGTCTATGTGACCGTCTATTCGCCTGTCGTACTTTTTTGCGAGCTCAAACGCGATTTCAATCGACTTCACCCCTTCTTCTCGCGTCCACTCGTTGTGAGGTATCAAACCAACGTTGTCCGCGCCTAACTCAAGCGCCTTCTCGAGCAACTCTGGGTGTTTCGGGTCGGTGAGTATTCCATCCTGAGGGAAAGCGGTGACCTGAATGTCAAGTAGCTCAGAAAGCTTGTTTTTCGCTTCAAGAAGAGCCTTTACTGTGACAAGAGACTCAAGCGTGCAGTCCGCGTTTGTGCGCACCCAAAGTGTCCCCGTTGCGACACACCATTTAGCCACCTTTTCCACTCTTGTAAGAATGTCTTCTTTTGTGAGCTCGCGCTTTAGCTCGCCCCATATTCTGATTCCTTCCCAAAGCGTTCCGCTTTCGTTGTATCGAGGCCTGCCAAGAGTAAGCGCTGAATCAAGGTGTGTGTGCATGTTCATAAAAGCGGGAAGAACAAGTCTTCCTTCAACGTCGATTTCTTCTTTTCCTCTTACTAGTGATTCCGAAATTTGCGCAATCCTGCGATCTTTTATTGCGATTGTTACGCGCTCACCTTTTCCCTTTACCCTGCAGTTCTTTAGCACCAAATCGTACTCTTCAACCATTTTAAAGAGAAAAAGCGATCTTCTTTAAAGCGTTTGCTTTTGTATTTTTTTGTCAAGCCTTTCTTTGAAAGCCTTTGCACACTCTTCGCCCGAAAAGTAGTACTTTCCTCCATAGTAGTGTTTGATAATGGGCTTTCCGTAAATCACACAATCGCAGAACACACAGCGATATTGCAAAGGAACGTTGGGTTTAACTATCGCACCGTATTCCTCTTTTAGAACCCTTGTTATCACATAAACCGTCACATCTTTTACTCCTAGCTCGTAAAGTTTGTTAAGTGTTAAGTCTAGGTGCTCCAAATCATCAGACTCTACGTGTAACACTATGCTCTTATCTCCTGCTACTTGATAAGCCACCCTTACTTCATCAATTGAATCAAGCGCATCCCTTAGCTCTTGCACATTCGGCATGACCTTTGCCACGACAATTGCGCGCACTCTTCCTGCGATCTTTGTGTAGTCCGTTACAACAGTGAACTTTTTGATGAGCCCAAGCTCGCTCAGCCTTTTTATCCTTTCTCTTACGGTTGGAATGCTCACTCCTACGATTTGTGAGATTTGCTTGTATTGCATTCTGCCATCTTTTTGAAGTAAATCTATAATTTTCGAATCGATTTCATCAAGCTCAAAGGACAAACTCGTCACCGCTACTATTCTACACAGCAACTCATCCTCTCTACGCTTCTTAGAAAAGCCTGCGCCGCAAGCTTTACGCTTTCTGAAAGCGTCGGGAAAATGTGCACTGTGTCTATTATGTCCCAAAGAGTGTATCCGTGCTTTATCGCAAGCGCGCCTTCTATGATGAACTCGGCCGCATAAGGTGATAGCGCGTGAACCCCGGCGACTTTTTGAGTGCTTGGGTCAATCACAAGTTTTACAACACCAGCTTCTTCTCCTATGATTTTCGCCTTTATCACGTTTTCAAGCGTCACAAGCCTGCACGAGCAAGCACCGGTTTTTTGCATGAGCTCTTCTTCGGTCATCCCTACTGACGCAACTTGAGGGTTGGTGAACACAGCCCAAGGAACCGAATCGTAGTCAATCATTTGCTCTTCGCCGAATATGTTGGATACGGCGATGACACCTTCTCTTGCCGCAAGAGTCTCAAGCATTAGGCGCTTAGACACGCAGTCGCCAGCGGCGTAAATTTTTGGGTTGCTTGTCTTCATCGTCAAATCAGTTTTTATAAACCCTCTTTTGTCGGTTTCCACACCAACCGCCTCAAGCGCCAAATCGTGCGTGTTCGGAGCTCTTCCTGTTGCGACAAGAATTTCTTCCGCTTCTACCAAGCTTTTTCCTTGCGCTGTGACAACTTCGATCAGCTTTTTTTCTCCTTTTTTGTTGACCGAGCTAATCCTCGCTTTAAGAAAGAACTTCATACCTTCTTCTTCTAGCTTTTGTTGGAGCGTATCAGAGATTTCACGCTCTGTGTTTGCAAGTATTCTCGGCATTGCCTCTATCACCGTGACTTGTGTGCCAAAGTGCTGAAAAGCTTGGCCTATTTCAAGCCCGATTGCGCCACCGCCTATCACCGCAAGTGACGAAGGCTTTTTTGTGGCTTGCCAAACGCTGTCGCTTGTGATATACCCCGTATCTTCAAGCCCTTCGATAGGAGGTGCGCTAGGCCTTGAGCCAACCGCGATGATCACGTTTTTACCCTGTATTTCGTTTTTTCCGTCGACGAGTACACTTCCGTTTGAGGAAAAACGCGCCTTACCTTCAATAAGCTCCACGTTGGGGTAGTTTTGTATAACCTTTACGTACTTTTCTTCACGCGCTTTGGCAACAAAGCTTCTTAGCCCTTCCATGAGCTTTGAAAAATCTAGCTGAGCGCTCTTTACGTCGACACCGGGAAAAGCGCTTTGATTGTAATAGCGAAACGATGCTTCAAGTAGATACTTAGAGGGAACACATCCGACGTTCACGCACGTTCCACCAAGAGCACCTACTCCGACCATTGCGACACTCGCCTTTCCGCGTGATAGCTCGCTCGCTTTTATCGCCGCAGAAAACGCCGCAGCTCCTCTTCCTATTATGACTAGGTCGAATTTTTTCATGTGCGTTTTTACTCAAAAAAGAATAAAACGATTTTGGTTTAAAAATTTAGGGAAAAATTGGTTTTTTCTTAAACTATTAAACATTTACTTTGAGTTTGGGATAAAGCGCGCGCAGGTTAAAGTACAAAGCGAGCGCAACCGCAAAGGGAAGAGCAAAGTAAAGCGCGTTTTCAAGAATCACGCCGCCACTTGTAACAAGAAGCGCTTGAATTGCTGGTGAAAAGACCGCAAGCACACTTGGTAGCGAAATGCAGCAACCAGAACCAGAAACAACGCTTACTAGCGGAATGCCCAGTGTTGAAAGCCTCTTTTTCCAGAGTGACGAAAGCTCTAGAATCCTTTCTATGTTTGCGCTCACGAGAAAGGCGTCAAGTATTCCAATAAAAAACGAGTAAACCGAAAGGGTTGCGCCAAAACCTTTGGGCAAAACAACTACAACGACGGGATTTACAGCAAAAGAGTAAAGAACGCGCCAAAGCGCGAAAGTTGACGCGGTGTAGTTGTACGAAACGTAAGCGTACACAACATTTGTGGGTATAAAGCCATAACGATAGCTAAAAAGCGTCTCTAGCAAAAACCCATAAGCGAAAAGGTGTGCCGCTAAGTAAACCGGAAAAACCCAAAAAACCGCGCTTCTTCTTTTGAGGGTTTTAAGCGTGAGTGTGAACGCACTTTTTAAAGGAGAAGAAAGTAGAAGGTAAAGTAGCAAGCTCCAGAAAAGAAAAGAACACAAAGCGGCGATCGAGTACACCGCTTTGAGGTTTAGGGAAACGATCAAAAAGTAAATCGAAAAAAGCGTTAGTAAAATCACAACAAGAGATTTGGACACTTTTGTTTATTCACCTCGGATGCTTTTAGTGTTTTGACTCCTTGAAAAGTGTGCAGGGTAAAAAGCGTGTTACTAGGAATTATGTTTACCAAAAACACAAAGGCTTGCTCGGAACTTACGAAACCACAAACCGTAGAAGGCTTGCCTCCGTCTACGCTACAAATCGCTCGTGTTATCGCGTTTGCAGCGGCTTCGTTGCGCCAAGCGTGGTGTTTTGCTCTACTTGAGCTACGATTTCACTCCAGTTATAACCGCTTAACAAAGCTGGTGAAAAAGGAGCGCCTATTAACGCAAGCTTTCCTCCAAAGTCCACAAACGGAATACTACCCTGTGCAACGCTTTGCCAAATCGCCGAGTAGTTTGCTGGCACGCTCTGCAGAGGCTGATAGTTTCTGTCTTCAAATTCAAAGCTTTCAAAAACTATATACGGCGAGGTGTAACTCGAATTCACAAAGGTGAAGGTGGGCGTGTTCGGGTAATAGTCAGTTGAAGAGGAAAGCATGTACTCAAGCCCTGAGAAGTTTCCAAACCTAAGAAGCGCGAGCACAAGCGGCCACCTTACCGCTGCGCAATACGGGCAGTACTCCGCACCAATATACACGATTATGGGTTTAGAACCAAGACTCAAGCTTGGCGTGTTAAGCGGCTTAAACACGTTGTACACGTAAGAAGAAGGTGCGTTGTAGGGTTTGCTAGCTTGAACGAGCATTGAGTAAAAACTTTGAGGAATCTTTTCGTCAACGTAGCTTGATATTGAAGTGACAGAGGTCGTTCCCGCTTCAAAATACTGCACAATCGAAGAAAGGTAAGCTCCTAAGCCCACGTTTTCTCCGATAATTTCTCCATTTTGGTTTACCAAGTAAAAGATATCAAGGTATTCTTTCGGATTAAACTTTTGTGTAACCCAAAGGGGTGCGGTTCCAATTAGCCAGCCAGGTTTGTTCAACCCACCATAGGTTTGCGCAAACTGTAGAAGCGATGGACCGGCTTCTCCCAAATCACCGTAGTTTTCAACTTCTACGATGATTATACCCTTTGAATGCAAGGTTGAGTAATACTCTTCGGCAAGTAATTGCTGACTTTCCGCACAAGAGGAGCACCAAGTTGTTACAAACCATAGCACGATAGGGTGACCTATTAGCGAAGCGGTGTTTATAGTAGTTCCGTTGATCAAAGTTAAAGGAAAACCTGTGAAACGAGGATAGTTTGTGTTGCCATTTGTCACAAAGTTAAAAGGTGATCGAAGGTAAATCACAAGAAAAATAGCGACCAAAATTGCCGCAATTGTGCTACTTAAAATTATGCGTCTTTTTCTTCTTCTTGCAAGTCTCTCCATTCTCTTAATTTTTTTAGAAGGCATGTTTTCATCTCCTTTTTACCACACAACACGAGATGCTCTTTGTCACACGAAAAAGCGCGTAAATTAGTAGGAGAGAGGAAAAAGCGTAGAAGACCACATAATACTTTTCGAAAAAGAACTCAACCTTTGGTGAGGCACTGTAGAGCAAAGGGGAGGAGCCACCGATAATCGCAAAAAGAAGTGGGATCACCGGTGTGCAACACAGAGCGTTCACAAGGCTTGCAACAACTGAACCAGCTGGTGCAAGACCACTCAGTTTTGCTCCGATTTTATAAGCGTACACATTGAGTGTGAGCAGAAGAGCCAAAAGCACTCCGAACACAAACGCAAAAATCGCTTGAACCGGTGTGATGAACACTATCGCCTGAGGAAAAAGCGTTCCAAATGGTAGCGATGGTAGAAGGAACATGTAGAGCAAAACAAGGCAAAAAGATGAAACCGCAAAGAGTGTGAAGTAAACTCTTTTTCGTAAAATCTCAGCGATTACCCCTAAACTCATGCATTAAATTTTTTGTGACACGCCTTATAAACAATTTTGTTTAAAAGAAGAAAATTTTTTAAAGTTTAACCTTTTTCGTTAAACCCGTAATCGGTTTTGAACTTTTCGAGTAAACGTCGCTAAAACTTTGCGCACGCTCGTTTGTCGAATCTTGACGGATCATCTCAATAATCGCTTTGGGTTGTACACCGCCTAAAGAAGCATGAAGAATTGTTGGTGTGACAAATTGGACCTAGTGATTTCACTTTGAACAAAACCGCGTCACAGTCGCAGTCAACCGCAAACTCTTCCACCACTTGAAAGTTTCCGCTACTTTCGCCTTTTAGCCAAATTTTGTTTCGCGTTTGAGACCAAAGGTGTAACAATCCTGTGGTAAGCGTTTTTACCAACGCTTCCTTGTTCACGCTCCCAACCATAAGAACTTCCTTGCTTTCAGCGCTTTGCACAACAGCTATCACCGTTGAATTCGGATGTCTGTAGTTCAAAGTGGAAGCTATCTTCTCCGCTTGGTCTTCTGCAAGCTTCATTTTTTGAGCCACTCTACCAGGTTTTCAAAAAACACAACACCCGCTTTTCCGCTTTTTTCTGGGTGAAACTGTGTTCCTATAGCGAAGTCATTGGCGATAAGCGCGGGATAGCGAACGCCATAGAAGCTCACCATCAACGTGTTTTGCGAAACGCTCGTAGCGTAGCTATGAGCGTAATAAACGTACAAAGAGTCAAGCGCTTGTGCTATTTGCGCATTTCCTACTGCGTAAACCCTTTCCCATCCTATGTGTGGAAGCTTTAAGTTTGTTTTCAGTTTGTCAACAGTTCCCTGTATCCAACCAAGACCAAGGTTAACGCCACCTTCTGTTCCTTTTTCGAACATTATTTGCATACCAAGACACACTCCAAGAAATTTTGTGCCTTTCTCCCTCGCTTCGTTTATTTTCTGCGAGTTTCGTAGCAAATACTGCGCCACAGAAGAGAACGAGCCAACGCCAGGGAAAACGATAAGATCCGCTTCTTGAACTACGTCGCTTATGGAAACTTCAAAGCCACACCTTTTTAGCGCAGAAGAAATGCTAAAAAGATTTCCTACACCGTAGTTGATCACGACAGCTTTCATTTCATTCTCCTCTGTAGTTCTTCATAAATCTCTTTAGGGGTGATTTCGTTGAGCGCTAATAGAACCCACAAATGGTATAGCAAATCCGCAGTCTCGCATATCACTTCGTTCTTTGTGCCATTAAGTGAAGCCACAACCACTTCTGTTGCTTCTTCTCCCACTTTTTTTGCGACGTACCCCTTTCCGAGTACTGAAAGTCGATACGTGTAACTGTTTTTCAGCTTTTTTGAAATCCTCTCGCGAATTACGCAAAAAAGCTTATCCAACACTTCGCTCATAACGGCAACACCTTTGCGAGGCGCACAAACTTAGTTCTATCACAACCTCACCTCAACTCCTTTTTTTAGCAAATATTCCTTGAGCTGCGTTATTCTAACACTGCCTTGGTGAAAGACACCAGCAGCCAGCGCAGCGTCAGCTTTTCCTTCCGTGAGCACGCTATAAAAGTGTTCAACTCTTCCTGCACCACCGCTTGCGATAACAGGAATGCTCACACAAGATGCTACACTTTTTGTAAGGTGTAAATCGAACCCAAGTCTTGTGCCATCTCGGTCAATACTAGTCAGCAAAATTTCACCAGCGCCAAGCGTTTGAGCTTTTTTTGCCCATTGTAAAGCGTCTAGCGTTGTTTGGCACTTACCAGATTTTGTGAAAACAACCCAGTGAGCGCCAATTCTTTTTGCGTCAATCGCAACGACTACAGCTTGCGAGCCAAACTCTTTTGCGCACTGTTCAACCAAATCGTTCTTTTCCACAGCCCAAGTGTTTAAGCTCACTTTATCCGCTCCGTTCGACAAAGCAGCGGACACGTCGACAAGCGATTTCATCCCACCACCTACTGTGAGTGGTATTTTGAGCACGCTCGCCGTTTCTCTCAAAACGTTTAACAAAACACTTCTTCCCTCAAGCGTAGCCGAAACGTCAAGAAAAACAATTTCGTCAGCGCCTTCTTCTTCGTACATCGCCGCAAGCTTGACAGGGTCTCCCATTATCCGAAGGTTTTGGAATTTTATTCCTTTTACAACTTTACCTTGCTTGACGTCAAGACAAGCTATGATTCTTTTTGTGCACACGCGCATCACCTTTCAAAAGCGCACAAACTTCTACACATTTTTCACACTTCTCAAAACTCCTGTATAAAGAGACATTCCAAGAATTGCAAAATCAAAACCCATGTTCTTTAAACAAAAAAGGTCGCTCAGGTGCTTCACACCACCAGCGTATCCTTTTTTGATCTTCATGTTTTTGGCATATCGAAACAGTTTTCTATCAACACCGCTCATCAACCCTTCGTTATTCACACATGTAAAGATCACCGCGTAAACGTCCCACTGTGACACGCGCTCTAGCGCGCTCGCCAAAGTGTACGCGCTTTCGCTCCAACCTTTGATCAAAACTTTGTCACCAAAATAATCCAAAGAAATCGCGATGTTTTGACCTCCCAAAGATCGCTTAATCTTTAAAAATTCACGCGTGTTCGTGAAAGGTAGTGTAGAAAGAACAAGACGGTTGACACCGTAGCTAAGTAGTCTATTTGCCTTTTCCAAGCTACGAATTCCTCCTCCAACTTGTAGCTCCTTAAAGCCAATGCTCGCCACTTGCTTTATCACTTCTTCGTTTTGGCCTTTGTCCTGCGCACAATCCAAGTCTACCACATGCAAACGCTCATACCCTTCTTCAAAAAGTGTGAGCGCAAGTTTAACTGGATCGCCCAGAACCAAACCCGTGTTTTCCTCGCCCCTTACTCTTTTTACGGCTTTTCCTTTGCTCAAATCTAGGCTTGGAAAAACCTTCATCTTATCACCTTTTCCAAGCCAACCACCACTATGTCTTGCGCTCCCGCAAGCTTTGCGTCCGCTATCACTTTGGGAAGAATCTGCTCGTCAACCACGGTGATCACTTCCCAAGCGTCCTTTCCGCTCAACTTGGATATCGCTGGCGCAAGCATCGCGGGAATGCACGATATCACGCGGTCCAAGTTTTTGCTTTTGACATTCATGAACACCATTTTCTTTCTTCGGGCTTGCAACGCGCCTTGCATCATGGTGAGCACAAGCTCTTTGTGTTGGTGGAAATTTCTGTTACCTATCACAACCGCATAGCTTTGCATAATTTCGTCGATCACCTTTAACCCGTGAAGCTTAAGAGTTGTTCCTGTGCTCGCCACGTCTATGATTGCGTCGGCAGCCCCCAAAGAGGGCATGACTTCCGCAGCACCGCTTATTTTCACAATTTTTGCGCGCAACCCAGTTCTTTGCACATAAGAGCTCGCTATATTGTGATACTTAGTGGCAATCCTTATTTCTCTTTTTATTTCGCTTGGGTGGTTCACTTCCCAGTTTGAGGGCACAGCCAACACAATCTTAGCAGTTCCTATATCAAGTTTAATCAATTCATCCACTTTTGCCTTAGACTCTAAAACATAGTCTAGTCCGGTGATTCCCAAATCAGCCGCCCCTGCTTCAACCAAATTTGGCACATCCTCTGTTCTCACCATGACAAGTTGCACAACTTCCCAATTTGTCGGAACGATGAGCGCGCGTTCGTCGCTCAATAGCGGTTTAATACCGCTTGCAGAAAGAAAATCAAGCACGGGTTGACGGAGTCTACCCTTGTTGGGTATTGCTATTCTCAATAGCTTTACCTCCTTTAATGACGAACAAATTTTGAAAAAGACAATCTCAAGTTTGTGCGCTTTGTGGTGTTATTGAGTAAAAATCCACTAAAACGCGCTTTTTTGTGGTTGTTGCACAAAAAAGCCTTTAAAAGTGTTTCAAGCGTGCTTCGTGTAAGCGCTCTTTGTTTGCAAACAAAATTAGGAAAACTCGATGCGTCTTGAAAACGCGCTAACACTTGCGCTTTGCGGTTAACGCGCAAATTAAGTGTAACACGGGATGCAATAAAGATCCCGAGCAAA
>Ga0208313_100152_pt1 | contig 22033 bp, 20 predicted proteins | sample OSP_15_2_FD_187142 | JGI IMG/M metagenome (GOLD analysis project Ga0208313, IMG submission 187142) | Extremophilic microbial mat communities from Yellowstone National Park, USA - OSPB_Slides-mat_host_7_15 (SPAdes) (version 2) | ecosystem: Environmental > Aquatic > Thermal springs > Hot (42-90C) >... | reverse complement strand
CGTCCGTAAGGGCGGGGTAGTTTACCACTCTAGCTGTTAAGAATCTTTATAAGTGACTTTGTGTTGTTTTAAACAATGACACTTTTAGAAGTTAAACTTGACGGTCGCACTTTGACTGTGTCTGACGACGTGCCTTTGCTTGTAGCGCTTGAACGCGCTGGTTTTCGCATACCTCATGTTTGCTACCATCCGTCTTTGGGCGCGATACAAACTTGTGACCTTTGTTATGTCGAAGTCGATGGAAAGCTTGTTCGCTCTTGTACCACAAAAGCACACTCGGGGGCGGATGTAAAGACTCAAAGCGCGCGTGTTCAAGCGATAAGAAAGGCTGCGATGCACAAGATACTCACAAACCACAACTTGTACTGCACGATATGCGACAACAACAACGGCGACTGCGAGCTTCACAACACGGTCGAGCTAATGGGAGTGAGAAATCAGAATTTCAAAAACAAGCCTTATCCCGTAGACGACACAAACCCGTTTTACGTGTACGACCCGAACCAGTGCATTTTGTGTGGTCGATGCGTCGAAGCATGTCAAGACTACGTGGTAAACGAAGTGATAAGGATTGACTGGACGCTCGACCCTCCGCGCGTTGTGTGGGACGGTAACGTGCCGATCAACCAGTCTTCTTGCGTGTCGTGCGGAACGTGTGTCACCGTGTGCCCTGTTGACGCTTTAATGGAAAAGAGCATGCTAGGAGAAGCTGGGTTGTTCACAAAGATAAGGCGTTCAACGCGCGAAAAGCTTGTGAACGCGCTCAAGCAGTCTGAAACCGACATAAGCTTTTACATGCTAACAAGTGACATAGAAGCGACGCTCAGATCGGCGCAGATCAAAAAGACCAAAACGGTGTGCCCGTTCTGCGGTGTTGGCTGCTCTTTTGAGGTGTGGACCAAGGGAAGAAAGATACTCAAGGTTGAACCAAAACCCGAAAGCCCAGCAAACGGCATTGCGACGTGTATCAAGGGAAAGTTTGGCTGGGACTTTGTGAACAGCGCCGACAGACTCACGAAACCACTAATTAAAGAAGGTGACCACTTCCGCGAGGCAAGCTGGGACGAGGCGATATCGCTCATCGCCAAAAGACTCACGGAGATAAAGCAGAAGTATGGAGCAGACGCAATAGGCGTGATCGCATCGTGCACGAGTTCAAACGAAGAAGGTTATCTCGCTCAGAAATTCGCTCGCGCGGTGATCGGAACAAACAACGTGGACAACTGCGCGCGCTACTGCCAAGCGCCAGCGACCACTGGTCTATTCAGAACGGTTGGCATAGGCGGCGATTCGGGCACGATGGCCGACACCGAAATCGCCGACTTGGTGATAACCTTTGGGTCGAACACCGCTGAAGCGCACCCTGTGTGGGCGGGTAAACTAAAGAGGGCAAAAAAGCTCAGAGGACAGAAGCTCATCGTGGTGGACGTAAAACCGCACGAAATGGCCGACTGGGCAGACCTTTTCATCTCACCACATCCAGGAACAGACCTTGTTTTGGTGAACGCGATCGCAAAGTACATAATCGACCAAGGCTGGGAGAACCGCGAGTTCATAGAAAAAAGAACCGTGAACTTCGAAGAATACCGCAAAGCGCTTGAGCCGTTTACGCTGGAGTACGCGGAGCGCACAACCGGCGTTCCTAGGGATTTAATAGTCAAGGCGGCGAAGATGATTCACGAAGCAAAAAGCGTTTGCGCGATCTTTGCGATGGGCATCACGCAACACCAAAACGGTAGCGAAACCACAACGGCGATATCCGATTTGCTTCTTCTTACGGGTAACTACGGGCGTCCTGGAACTGGAGCCTATCCCGCGCGCGGCCATGCGAACGTTCAAGGGGTGAGCGACTTTGGCGCCCTTCCAGGCTATTTACCGGGTTATGAACGCGTGGACAACCCGAATATTAGGGAGAAGTACGAAAAAGCGTGGGGCGTAAAGCTTCCGACAAAACCAGGGCTTACGAGCACCGAAATGGTCGACGCCATACTCGATGGAAGGCTTAAAGCGCTTTACATCATGGGCGAAGACAAGGTTCTTGCGGACTCTAACCAAGAAAAAGTGAAAGAAGCGCTTTCAAAGGTGGAGTTTCTCGTGGTTCAGGAGCTGTTTTTGACAAGAACCGCGCAGTACGCGGACGTGGTGCTTCCTGTTGCGGCAAGCATTGAAAAAGACGGAACGTTTGTGAACACCGAAAGAAGAATTCAGAGGCTTTACAAGGCGTTCGATCCACCAGGTGAGGCGAAAGCGGACTGGGAGGTAATTCAGATGGTCGCAAACGCGATGGGCGCAGGCTGGAGCTACTCTCACCCTAAGGAGATCATGGACGAGGCTGCGGGTGTCGCTGAGTACTTTGCGGGTGTGAGCTACGAAAGGCTAGAGGGCTTTAAGAGCCTTGTGTGGCCCGTAAAGAAGGACGGAAAAGACACGCCGCTACTTTACGAACAAAGGTTTGAGTTTCCAGATGGCAAAGCGAGATTTTATGTGCCAAAGTGGATCGAGCCGCTTTCTAGCGGCGCCCAATACGACCTTTACCTCGACAACGGGCGCGTTTTGGAGCACTTCCACTGGGGCAACCTCACTTGGAGAAGTGAAGGGATTAAACAGCTTGTGCCAGAGGTGTACGTGGAAATCTCTCAAGAAGCCGCAAGCAAAAAGGGCTTGAAAACGGGTGACAAGGTGTTGATCAAGTCTAGGGTGGGCAAAGCGGTTGCGACTGTGATGGTTTCAGAAAGGGTTTCTGGAAACAGGCTTTACATCGGGTTACACGGGCAGGGCGATGACGCGGTGAACCAGCTTACAGGCGATGAAAGAGACCCCACATCAAAAACGCCTGCGTACAAAGAGCTACCTGTAAGTGTGGAAAAGCTTGAAGGAGAATATTTGAGGAAGCCGCCGCTTCCAACCGCAAACTACAGAAACCACCTCAAAAACAGAGTTCGCCAGATTGGCGTAAACGTCGAACAAAAGTGGAAGAGACAGGACTACGCCACGCTTGAAGGGTGATCGAAGTTGGCAAAACCCACTACAAGAATTGAAAGAAGGGTGGAGGAAAGCGAGATAGACCTTGATAAACTCATGAGAAGTTTTGCGCAAAAGCAGAACGCTTTGAACGAGCTAATCGATGTGATCGAGCTACTACACAAAACAGGCATCCTTTCTGCGCTCAAAGCGGCGCTTGAACGATACGAAGAGCTTTTGGACGTGCTTTCTGAGTGGCTTACTCGACAAGGTGGGTACACAAAGCTGTTCGAACTGCTAAACGCGTTCACACAAGTGGACGTTCAAGCGCTTTCAAGGATGCTACGCGCTCTCTCTCAAGCAAAAGAGGTAAAAGACGCAAGCTTGTCTTCTTTGCTAAGAGCGCTAGAGGACGAAGATGTAAGACGTGGGCTTTCGATGCTTTTACAAATTGTTAAAGAATTGGGAAAGAAAGAACAAGATTTGACCTAACTTCGAAAAGTATATATTTTTGTTTTTGTTTTTAGACGGCAAATGGGAAAACCCGCACCCAAAATATTCGCAAGGGAAGCGACGGGTTTAGTAAAAGAGGTAGGTGGATGGAGCTCTTTTCTTGCAAACTGGATGCTTGTCACAGGCGGTGTGCCAATTTTCATTTTGCAGTACTACTATGTTTACCCGGGCGCAAACTTCGAGCTCGCGTTTCTTCTTTCCTTTCTTCCCACACTTGCGCTTGCCGGAATGTACACGATCTTTAGCCTGTCAATGCCTCGCTCTGGCGGCGACTACATTTTTGTGAGTAGAGGTTTACACCCGTTTCTCGGGTTTGTCAACTCGTTTTCTCTTTACGCGGGTTACCTGCTTTCTGGAGGTGTTTACTCAACCTTTCTCGCTTACTACTTCGTGTACGAGCTCTTCACGCTTGGGATATTTGGCCACAACTCTTCGCTGATTAACCTCGCAAGCTCTTTAGAAAGCCCAACAAGCCTCTTTGTGATCGCGCTCATAATTCTTCTTATTTCGTTTGGTATAGCGGTTGTAAGACCAAGGTACGCTTGGGGCGCGATATTTTGGATTGGTGTGGTAAGCATGGTTTGCACGCTTGTGATGTTTGTGGTTTTGGCGACGATCAACCAAGCGAGTTTCGCGCAAAGCTACAACAATTTTGTGACCACACAGAATCAGACGCTTTCTTCTCTGGGTATTGCAAACCTCACTACTTACCAGCAAACGATTCAGGTTGGCGGTTGGTCTCCTCCAAAAAGCGTGATAGGCGCGTCTCTTTCGGCGTACGCACTCGCCTGGTACAGCTATACTTGGTACACACTTCCGAGCACTTGGGCTGGCGAGATAAAGCAGGCAAGAAAGAACATACCGATCGCAATTCTTTGGGCGGTGGTTTGGATTGCGGTTTACTATATTCTCTTCCTGTGGTTAGTGAACAGAGCGTTCGGCCAGCCTTTCTTAACCTCTTGGTCTGCGCTTACCATGAATTCCAATTATTTGCTTCCCGTTGACGTAAACCTTTTTGTTCCATTCTTTACCTATATAATGTACCCAAGCGCAATTCTTAGCGTAATCCTCCTACTTGCGTTCTTCCTTCCAAACTTTATGTCCAACCCACCCCTACTAATCAGCGGAACGCGATACATGTTCGCGTGGAGCTTTGACAGAGTTCTTCCTGAAAGGATTTCTGCGGTAAGTGAAAGACTAAGGACGCCAGTGCTTGCGACCGTGATCGCACTACTTGTGAACATTCCTGGTGCGGTGATCGCCTCCTTTTACCCTTCGGCAACGCCGAGCGCGATTGTGCCGCTATTCACCTTTGGGTACATCCTTCCAGCGCTCGCCGGAATTTCATTTCCGTTCTTAAGAAAGGAGCTTTACGAAGCGGTTTTTGTGGTAAAAAGGAAAATACTTGGACTGCCCGTGATAACGTGGCTTGGCATTGTGTGTCTCGTTTCTCTTGCGGTGGGAACATACAGCCTGTTCATCGGTGGCTTTATGAACTTTAAGCTTCCAGATTACGTGTTCTACTACTCGGTTTACTCAATAGGCGCGCTCATCTTTGTCGCATCCTACTTAATAAGAAGAAGACAGGGCGTGAATCTATCGCTTGCGTTTAAAGAAATACCCCCAGAGTGATCAAGCCTTTATCAAGTGAGCGCAGTATTCATCGCCATTCACCATACACTTTTTTAGCTCGGCTTTGTCGCCCAACCACTTTTTTACCATTGTTGTGTGGAGATGCTCGCAAATCGCGCGTTGATGGGTTGTTGCCACACGAAACACAGGACAGTTGCGGCTAACGATAAAACGCCCTTCGGCGTTTTCCATAATTTCGCTTTCAAAACCAAGCTTGTTAAAAACCTGAACTAGAGTGTGCGCAGACCCTCTTTGAAGGTTTTGAGCTTGATCGACGCTGTTCAACACCGATTCGCTCACATAGTTCATCAACTCTTCAAAATCACGCTTGTTTTGCAAAAAGTCTAAAAAGATTCTTAGTAATGTGAGGTACTGCGTTCCGAATAGCTCACGACCTTCGAGCGTTATCGAGTAAAACTTGCGTGGTCTACCCACGCCCTTTACTTGGAAAGTGTGCTTCACAAGCCCTTTTTGTGACAAGGATTCAAGGTGCTTTCTTACTGCGTTGGTGTTGATTTCAAGAATTTTGGAAAGCTCGTTTGCGCTCTTTTTACCCTTAAGGAGCGCTCGAAGGATTCTTGCTTTTGTCGGGCTTAGAAGGTTGGTTGACATACCATAACTTTTACAAGGAAAGCTTTATATATTTCGTAAAATTAAAACACTAAAAGGTGTCTAAATCGAGCAAAAAAGCAGTTTCGACACGCGTTTTCGTGGCGATCGTCGCACTTCTTGTGGTGGTCGCGGCGATAGGCTACGCGCTTTACGCGACAAAGTCGTCGACCAAAACGGTCCAAACCACGATTCAGACCACAGTTTACTCAACAATTCCGACCACGATTTACTCAACTGTGACCACTCCAAAGATGTGGATCACACCGGGTCTTTACAACTCTAGCGTGGTGAGCTTCGTATACACAAGAAACTACAATTGCACCCCGGGTGTACTCACATACTTTCCGAACGAAAGCGTCGTGACAAAGTGGACACAGTGCGAAGTTGGAATGGGCAACGCCCAAGCGGAAGCGGGAGCGGTTCCGCTTTGGGTTCTTGTTCCCGCTTTTGCCGGGCTTTCGATTTTCGGTGTGACCCAGTTAGGCGCAACGCCTCAAGGCTTTCCAGTTTTTGAGTACAACGGTCAAAACATCACGATACTCACCGACTGCGGAGCTTCGGGAACGCCGGCGGGCTGTCCTGACCACCCGTTGTACCTTTACTCGCCAGCTTTCACCGCTGTCGAAGAGCACTTGGGAATCAAAAACGGCGTTTTCGGCCTTCCTGAAGGCGTTCTTCCAACACCCGCGCACGACCACCTGATTAGCTGTTGCCTTAAGGTGATACCTTGGTACACGATTGTGGTTCTCGTTTTTGACCCAAACATCCTTCCAAACCCTGTGACTGGCGAATGCACTCAAATCGTTCCTTCAAATCTCAGTAATCCAACCGCAAACTGCTTGAACAACTTTGAAAATCTCGTAAACGCGCTCACCACGCACGACCCCGCGGTGCCAACCGCAAACTCTAACAACCCGATTTGGAAGGCGCTGGGTGAGCCGACAACGCAGGTGGTGGTGCCTGGCGCCGCAACACCCGCACAGCTTTCTAACGCAAATTCAAACCTGTTTGAACACTTTTACGTGAACACCATCAATCCTTACCTTTACTACTACAGCGACCCTTGCGAAGCGTTTCAGGGGACAAGCTGCCCGTACTAGTGGTCAACGTGAGACCACCAAAGCTCTACCACCTTCCTTTTTCTCGCTCCGAAGTTGTGGGTGAAAGCACAAAAAGCTTTAAAACACAGGAGGATTTTGTTTTCGAAGTGGGGCAGTATCTCACGATAAGGCTTCCAGGAATATCAGACCCTCGAGGTGAGGTGCGACAGTTTTCAATCTCTGTCGCCCACGGAAACGGGTGAAATCAGTATAACCACGACAGTTGAGCCAGAAGACTCGCCCTTTAAAAACACGCTTAATTCGCTCAAAGCAGGGCAGCTTGTGGAAATCAGGGCGCCACTAGGAAGGTTTGTGGTCGAACCCACTGAGTCCTTAAATAGTTCTTATAGCTGGCGGAATTGGCGTCACCCTTTTCGTAGCATAATCAAGTGGTCAATCGACACACGCGCAAATTACGAAATTCTTTTGATTCACTCCGCAAAAAAGATTTCGTAGCTCATTTTTCGCGAAGAGCTACTAAGAAACGCAAACCTTTCGCTTTACTGTGACACAGGAGTGTGCGCAGGATAGGGTGTACGAGGGAAGGATAGACCAAAGCCTTTTAAAACGGCTGATAACGGAAAAACTCGCAACGCTGTTTTACACTAGTGGGCCGCCGTCCTTTGTGGAAGATTTGAGCGCTTGTAAAAGCGCTCGATGTAGCAAACGCGGCGGTGAGCTACCCCGCCCTGAAGGGCGGAGCTTCCTGAATCATTGCCCCACCTTGCCTCCCCCTCACCAACCCTAGGGAGGGTAGGGGAGGTATTGGGTGAAGCTCCACAGGCACAGCGGGTGGCACCCACCCTGCTCTTTTTAAAAGAACTAAAGAAGCGTTAAGATCCCGGTCAAGAGTGAAACAGCAGTGGGGACAGTGGAACACGCGGTCTTCCAAAGTTAAACCCTTGTTGATCCCACCACACAGGAAGCACTCACGTGAAGTGTTGTAAGAGGGGACAGGTGACACCAATTTCCCTCTTTTTCGAAACTCCCACTCCAGTACTGCTCTGAGTTCTGAAAAAGAGGAGTCGTGGAGCCTGAGCCTCCTCTTTTTTGTTCCATTTTGGATCAAACCTTTGACGTTTAAGTGCTCTAGCACCAAAACGTCGTACTCCTGTGCGAGGAGAGCCCCGAGTTTAAAGAACAGGTCGCGCCTGAAATCCTTAATGTGCTCGTGTTGCTTCGCGAGCCTTCTCTTTACCTTAAGCCAGTTTTTTGAAAGAAACCTTTTTCTTGAAAGTGTCCTTTGTAGCACCCTGATTCTTTCAAGCGAGCGCTCATGCGGTTTCGGATTCTCCAAGATGCGCCCATCAGAGAGAGTGGCGAGCCTTGCGATCCCCAAGTCCACGCCAACCGCTCTCCTGGGCTCCCCCTCCGATGAACGCTCCTCTTCTACTTCGGGCTCCTCCACCAAGAAGATCACGTGGATTCTGCCAGAGGGGTAAAGCTTGACGCACACTTGAGACACTTGGCTCTCTAGGAACTCCCTGTGCAGAATTAAAGTGAAGAAGCCGATTTTGCTCAAGTAGAGCCGTGCTTTCCTCTTTTTGTTTTTTCAAGACCGACATCCCTGACATCACAAAGCCTCCACCCACTCTGAGGGTACACCAATGAGAGGTATCTGTGAGGCTTCTTTTTCTTGGGTTTGTTCGCAAGTCCATCGAAAAACCGCTCCCTAGCTTGGTAGAACCTCTCTGCAACCTGCTGCGCAACCTGAGAATACAGAAGTTGAAACTCGGGGTTTTTCTTTCTTAAGTCCAAAGCGAGTTGTCGAAGCTCGTTTTTGCTCATGCTGTGCCTGTTTCTTTCGTACTCTTCTTTTTCAGCGTGTAAGAGCGCGTTGTAAAGCTTACAAGCTACTTCGAGCTGGGTTTTTAAAACCCTCGCCGTGGTTTTCGAGGAGTACGCTCGGAATCGGTAAGCTCTTACACGCACACCGAGTGTTTTCCAGACTCGTATTTATACCTTTGGGATCCCCGCCTTAAAAGGCGAGGTTTTGGAAACTGTATAAAAACCGAAAAGTTCACGGGTTACTAAAAAAGAAAGCTTGATATTTTGTTTTGCGTTTTTGTGTTGAATTGGACAGACTGGGCGGGATGCACCCCGTCACTCAGCTTACTGATTACGAAGAAGTTTTGAAGCTGGTAGCACAAAGAGTTCAAAGGGTTGAAAGAGTGGAAAAAGTGGGTTTGAGTGAGGCGTGTGGCAGGGTGAGCGCGCTAGACGTTTTCGCAAAAGCTCACATCCCACCTTTCACGCGCGCCACGTTTGACGGATACGCGCTGAGGTGGGAGGACACGATTGGCGCATCAAAGGCAAAACCCGTGTCGCTAAAACTTGTCGGAACGTCAAAACCAGCAAAACCATTTCGAGGTTTTGTGCACAACAAAGAAGCTGTGAGAATCTTTACGGGCGCTCCTCTTCCCCGCGGCGCTGACAGTGTTGTGGTCGTGGAAAACACCGAGCTACAAGCGTCAACGCTCAAGGTTTACCAGGAAGTAAAGAAGGGCTCTAACCTAGACTTGGAAGGCTCGGACATCAAAAAGGGTGAAACGCTTTTGAAAAAGGGTGAAGTGATAAAGCCTCACCACCTTTCTCTCCTTGCTTCGCAGGGTTACGCAAGCGTCAAGGTGATCGGTGTGCGCGCGCTCGTGATACCCACGGGTAACGAAGTAAAACCCGTTGGAACAAAGCTCAAAATGGGCGAGATTTACGACTCAAACTCTTTTAGCGTGACCAGCTTGCTTGAGCAAATGGGAGTACACGTAAAACGAGTAAGACCTCTACCCGACGACCCACAAAGGACACAGGAGGTTTTGGAGCGCGTATCGCAAAAATTCGAGCTTGTGATCTTTATGGGAGGAAGCTCGGCGGGCGCCGAAGATTTCGTGCCGAAGGCTGTTCGCTCGCTCGGTGAAATTTTCGTGCACGGCGTTGCGATTTCTCCCGGTAGACCCACGCTCATTGGAAGGGTTAGAAAAGCGGTTGTAGTCGGACTACCCGGCCACCCTGTTTCAAGCTTTGCGACGACGATCATGATTATAAAACCAATCGTGCGCGCGATGTACCAAGGAGCGCTTTTCGAAGAGTGCGTGGTCGAAGCAAAGCTTGGCCACTCGCTTGAGCTTGAAGAGCGGCTCACCTATTTTAGAACCGTAAAGCTTGAGAACGGTTTTGCACAAGTTGTGTACAAGTCTTCAAGCACACTAAGAAGCGTTTTGGGCGCGCATGGCTACATTTTGGAAAAGGGGCCAAAGTCGCTAAAGCAAGGAGAGAGGGTCAAGGTTCACCTGTTTTGAAAAACAGATATATCTGTACGCCAAAACCAAGTGCATGATTGGCTTCTTAAAAGACGCAAGGCAGCTAATGCTCATCGAAAGGTTTGTCACGCTAAAAAGGATTCAAAAAGAGTCGGTCGCCGAACACTCTTTTTTCACCGCGCTTTACGCGATGCTTGTGGCAGACCTTGAAATAAAAAGCGGAAAAAGTGTTAATGTGGAGAAGGTTCTGAGAATCGCTCTGCTACACGATTTGGAGGAGACTTCGGTGAGCGACATTCCACGCCCTATCAAACACGCAACGCCCGAGTTTCGTAGCGAAGTGCAGAAGGTTGGGGAAAGAGTGGTTTCGCAAATCCTTTCTGACTTGCCTGAGCCACTAAAACTGAGCTACTTAGAGCTTTGGAAGGTAGAGAAAGACGAGGCGCTTGAATCAAGAATCTGCAGGGCTTCGGATTTGTTAGAGGCGCTGATCTGGGTTGTCGAAGAAGAAGAGATGGGCAACACAAACGTGCAAAAGCTTGGGATAAAAGAGGAGCTTTTGAATGAGATCAAAAGAACTGGTGTTGACTCGGCGCTAGAGCTCGCCCACAAAATCATCGAAGCAAGTCGGCAACGTGAAGCGTCTTAAACCCAGCTCTTCTTAGAGCAAGAGAGCAAGCAAAGTTGTTCGAAACCACAGTTTCACAACCCGTGGCTTGAAGCTTTTTCGTTTTTTCGGAAAGTATCGCATCGGATAGCTCCGTTTGTTTGACAAAGTAGCCCCCGCCCGCGCCGCACTCGAAAGAAGGGTCGTCCATTTCCACTATTTGCACGCCCATCTTCCTGAGAACCTCTCTTGTGTACACAGACAATCCCGCAATCTTAGAGTGGCAAGGGTCGTGAACCGTTAGCGTGAGCTCAACCTTTGGAAGATCAAACGACACCAAATATTCACAAAAGTCGTAGCAGTGAACACTCAAACCAAATTCGCCGTACCCTTTGATGAAAGCGGAGCAGTTCGACGGAAGAGAAACAACCACACCCCCTTTTGAACGCTTTTCAAGCTCTTTTGCAAGTAGATACGCCCTCTCTCTTTCTCCTTCGGAGTAGTGCGCAAGGCCACAACACCCGTTGATCAGCCTCACTTTGTGTTTTGCTTTAAAAAATTGCAACGCGTTTTTCACGCTGCTTTGAAAGAGCACGGGCGCCAAACAACCCGCAAAAAGGTTGAGGCTTGCGCCTTCGTCTTCATACTCAAAAGGCTCTTGAGGCTCAGGAATAAATTCGGCAATTCTTTTGCTCCAGGGTAGAAAGCTAAAGCGCTTTGCGAGCAAAAGTGTGTGGTAAAGCTCCTTTGGATTTTCAAGCGCGCGGTGAACCGAAAGCTCAAGCAGATTTGGTTTCCTTGTAAAGCTCATAAGCTTTCCAAACTCAACGCCGCTTGGACAGGCCTCTTCACACCTTCTGCAAAAGACGCAAGTGTCGATTCCCACAGAGTCAAAGCCCAGGCTCACCGCGGCTATTCTTCCTCGGGGTGAATGCACCTCAGACCTTGTGACCACATAAGTGGGACACACCTCAAGACAAAAGCCGCAGTGCACGCACCTTTTTGCAAGCTCCTTCGCTTTTTGCAAATCCAAACTACTCCACCTCGTAAAGAAGCTTTAGAACTTCGTTTTGCGCGCTCGGCTTTTTTTCGCAAAACAGCTTATACGGGTTGAGCAGAAAATGCGGATCAAACTCCCTCTTAATCCTTTTCATCACCGAAAGCTCCTCCTTTGTGTAAAACTCTTCAAGCAAAGACGCCTTTTCTATACCGATACCGTGCTCACCGCTTAAAACACCGCCGTGCTCCAGCGCAACCTTTGTTATTTCTCTGCTTGCGATCAACGCCTTCTTCAAACTATCAAATCGCTCTGGATCGTACGGTATAAGAGGGTGCAGGTTTCCGTCAGCCGCATGAAACACATTTGCGATCACAACACCGTGCTTTTCGCCGATTTCGCGAATTCGTAGCAAAACATCTGGCAGGCTTTCGCGTGAGATCACCGCATCAAGCGTGAGATACGCAGGAGAGATCACGCCCATCGCGGGAAATGCGCCCTTTCTGCCGCGCCAAAATCTTGAGTTTTCTTCGGAATTCTTTGGAACAAAAACCGCCGCGCCCAACTCCTTAAACAGCGAAACCACCCTTTTCACCTCCTCTTCCACCTGAGGTAAGAAACCGTCGCACTCAACAAGTAGCAAGGCTTCGCACTTTGGGTAGCCCGCGCTGTACTCACTTTTTTCGACCACTTCGATAGAGGTGCGGTCCATCATTTCAAGCGCCGCAGGAAAAACTCCCGCTTCATAAATCTTTGAAACCGCGAGCGCCGCGGTTTTTAAATCGTAAAACGCACCCAAAACGGTTCTGCTCGCTTCCGGTTTTGGAAAAAGCCTTAGTGTGGCGCTGAGCACGCAACCGAGCGTGCCTTCAGAGCCGATAAAAACGCTTGCGCCGTTAAAGTAGGACGTTCCACCCACTTCTTCGATCGCTCCATCTAAGTGTAGCACTCTGAGTTTTACCACGCTGTTAAACGTTGGCCCGTACTTCGGTACATGAATTCCTCCAGAGTCGTGGCACACGTTTCCTCCGATTGAGCAAACTGTGTAGCTTGAAGGGTCAGGTGCGTAAAACGCGTTTTTTGGCGCGTGTTTTGTCACGAGCGCGTTTGCAATTCCCGCACCAACTTCGATTTCAAGCGCTTCAACCCTGTAAACTCGGTTTAAACGAGAAAGAGAAACCATGACTTCTCCGCATACACACACGCTTGAACCGCTCAAACTCGTTCCAGAACCTCTAAAAACAAAGGGCGTTTTGCTTTGGTATAGAAGCGTCACAACCCTTCTCACTTCTTCTTCGCTACCTGGTAACACCACAAAAGAGGGTTCGCCCTTGTAAGCGGTGAACGCGTCAAAGCCAAAAAGGCGGGCGTCTTTTCCTTCAACAACCCATCTTTCTCCAACGATTGAGCGTAGTCTTTCGGCTAACACAAGCTTAAAACCGCATTTAAGCTAATAAACTTGTTCAAACTTTCCAGGGGAGAGAGCAAAACAAGGGTCGAGCGCGCGTTTTAGCTTTGAAAGGGTGGGCGAGCGAAAGCCCCAGTAGTCGCCTTGGTACTCACCCTTTTCTACGACAAGCGTCGCAAAGCGCCTCACTTCGTCAATACCTGAAAAATCTTTTACTTCGATTCTACTCAAGCCGCAACCTGCGTAAACTATTGCGCGTACACCTTTTAAAAGCTTTAGCGCACGCCTTGTGGTCTCAAGCTCTTTACCACGAACGGAAAAAAGAGACACCACGTTACCTTCTAGCTCGCTTGGCTGTGTCAAACCACTAGAAAGCTTCGCGTTAAGCTTTAAGCGCTCAAGCGCGCTTGTAAAACCGAAAAAGATCGCAAAAAGCTTTTCGTGTGAATCGCTAAACTCGACCCAAAGCGCGCCAGGTCTTGTTTCGCCGTAAAGTAGCTTTTCAAAAAGCGAAACATCCGCCTCAGCACTCAGAAAACACTCCGGTAAGGGGTAAACCCTATAGTAAAGCTCAAGGTAAACCCCAAGCCAGCCCAAAGAGCCGGCTAAGCTCTTCCAAACTTTGTAGCCACTAGAGAACTTCGTGGTCTTTGAGCCAGAGTTTAACACAACCCCATCGCCCGTGCAAAGCTTTGCGCCCAAAAGGTTTTCCCTCGGAAAGCCGTACCAAGTGGAAAACACGCTGACGCTGTTTGTGGAAGCCAAGCCACCCGCTGAACCAGTGTAGTCAAAGGGGATGAAAAGCGAGCGCTTTTCAAGCTCGCGCTTTAACTCCGAAAACGCGCAACCCGCTTCAACCGACGCGTAAACGCTTGTCACCTCTTTTATTCTGTTTAACCGAGAAAGCACAAGCGCCACATCCGCTTTGACACTAGGGCCGATTGGGTGCGTGCCAAAACCCATGGGGTAAAGCTTTAGCGAAAAATCACAACAAAACTTGAGAACCTCACGCACTTCGGAAAAGTTTACTGGGTAGGCGCTCACACTGGTTTTCACTTCTTTTGTGTGAAAACCGTCCTTTACTTCTGCGAGTTTTGACAAGCGGTCGACCCAGTCCACGTAAAAACGTTGCAAGCGTTGTTTTTAAAGTTATTCCGCAATAGTGTGAAGTGAGCTATCCACGCTCTTAAGGCTTCCTGCCTCATCGCCTCGCCTTGCCTCCTCAAACCAAGAGAAGGTAGTGGGCGAAGCTTTCTAGGCTACCACGGGTGGCACCCACCTCTTTTTAAAACAAGCGTTCAGGTCTCGGTCGAGAGCAAAACCACAGTGGGGGCAGTGGAACACGCGGTCTTTCAAAATGTTGATTCTTCCGCACACTCGCGTGTTATAAGAGGGGACGGGTAAAACGTGTATCTTGCTTTACAAACTTCTCTAGGAGAACGAGGAATCGTACAGTCGCAGCCTCCTCTTTTTGGTTTCGCTCTTCTCGAACAAGTCCTGAACATCCAAAAACCAAAGAGTTATTACCCTTGCGGTGGTGTGATAGAGCCTATTTTTGTCATCACCTTCAGTGGCGAGCATTAAGTGACCACAACGATTATAAAAAATCTTAAGCTCTTTAGAAATTCTTCAATACACCAAAAATCCTCCGACACAAAGGTTCAACCCTACCAACCCGTCACTCATATCACTTTACAACTCCAATAATAGCGTGTGAACTTATATATAATTTTCAAAATAGCGGATAACAGTTTACGCTCGAAAACCGTAGAACACCATCGTCCAAATAGCTAAAATATTTATACTCATTTTCGTTGTTCAATCTTTGAAAAGAACTGAAGACTAGTTGAAACAGGCCGAAAAGGATTTAGAGGAAGCGGAGTATGCCCGAAAAGGGTTTCACTCTACGTAGGCGTACATAGGTACATATCATTGTACCTATCGTACACGTAGAGCTTGGGCTTCACAGCATCATTTAGGAACCTCACGAGTTCACTGGTCCCCTTCAGCGCCGCCCCTGTCAGGACGCACCCACCACGCGGTGGGGGAGCGCCCTCCATCTTCAGTTCCCCTATGTGTGCGCGTACCCCTCGCTAGCGGAGGTCTTGGGTCTCTACTACCACCCTACTGCGCGTGCACACACTCAAATCCAGAAATCCATATATTTGAAACTGCTGGCAACGGCATCAACTCATGGTAAGCTCCTGCTTGAGCGTGATCCCGAGCTCCTTTATCTTCTGCAAAAGCTTCAGGATTCCGTAGCCGGTGTACGCACGCACAAGCTCGTCGAGCGCTGAAAACAGCGCTGACTCTTCATACGCTTCGAGCTCCCGCTTTACCGGCCTCACCACCTGCCGGTTGATTTTCTCTATTTCGCGCTTAAGCTTCTCCGCGTCGGTAAGCGCGTACTTCCCCCATTCCCCCGACGCTCCACACGCTTCCCTTAGCGCCGCATACCCCTTGAACCTCGCCCGATTGAGTGCGTAAACAAGCTTGCGCGGGTAGGGAGAAAACACGACTTCCGCAAAGCCGTCCGACAGAAAAACCCTGACGCGATGCCTGGCAGGGCAGCCGTAGGCTTCGTCTATATGCTCAGGCCTGCGCTCAAGCTCCTTTGCGAGTTTTTCACCTTCGCGCGCTCAGCCTGAGCTTGAGGAATAAAGTTCTTTCGTTGCACCCAGAAAGCGAAACTTCCATGAAAGGCGGTTGATGCGCACCTTTTAAACGACCACGACTCCGAGGAATGGGCGCACGGGGATTCTTACGCCAGCAAGGAAATCTCCCTTGGTAGCGGCCCACCCATCCCTGATTTCCCAAACTACGAATGTCTCTTCGAAGGAGCCTTTGAGCAGGCCGAAGTTGTTCAGGATAGCGGTCCACCCCCAATCACCAACTTCTATAGTATCTAATATCACCTCCACGGTATCACCTGGGTTTGCTCCATCCACGTACACTGGGCCTACTGCGCCGTCGAACTTTGACTCGTCTATTGCGGCGAGCTGCTTCACCGTAAAGTTTGGCTTAATCTGCGATGTTGAGGAGTCTGGTATTATCACTTCGAATGGCTCGTCGGGGTAGACTCTGAGCACGGGTGGGTTGTGAGGCCTCCATTTGAAGTGGATGTTTGATGCCATCATTCCGTCGAGCCTCTTCAAATTTCTTCACCCTCTTCAAGCCTAACCCTAATATCCTTTTTGACGGAGTATATCAAGGCACCGGCGACAAGCCAAGCCACCATTGAGGCCACGCCTATCAATATGTAGATGTTTATTGAGAGGAAGGAGCCGTAGAGCGCGAAGATATATATGGCTGTGGCTATGGGGGTATAGCTATATAGGTCCAGCGGAGGTCTCCGAGCCTCCTGAAATAAAGTGGTAAAGAAGTGTTTACAAGTATGTGCTCTATTATTGTCCCAGCACCCGTCCAAAGACCTGTTATAAGGAAGCCGTTGAGTGGGCCGAACAACCATCCGGTCACTGTGAACAGAAATATCCCCACCAAGGTGTTTACAAGTAGCGCTATATGGGGACTCCTGTGCGTGGGGTGAGTGTCCGAAAGCCTGTCCGGCAGGAGGCCGTCCTTCGACATGGTGTACATATCCCTTGAACCAGCGTTTATGATGGCGAGTGTGTCCACGAACCCACTGTTAACCAAGAACACAAAGAGGAGGGCCGCGAGCACAAACCCTCCATCCCTGAGGGCGAGCACGAGGCCTGGGAGGAAGTATCCAAAGTATGTCCCCATATTCTGCGGCCCCCAGCCCACAGTCATCGCGTAGCTCTCAAACAAGAATAGGAGGCCGAGGACCAAAATGGTGAGCACGACGCCCCTCCTGATGTTGAGATGCGACTTTTGGGCCTCTGTTCCCAAGAATGTCATCGACCCCCAACCAGCAAGCGAGGTGAAAGAGAAGACCAGTCCGAGCGCCACGCCGCTCCAACCAGTGGGTGAATAGGTGGGTGTGAAAACTTTAAAGTCAAGCCGGTCAGGAGTCGCAGCAAGTATCGCAACCGCAACCGCAACAAGTATGAGTATCTCCGCCGTACCAGTATACACACTGTACTTTAGGGAGTTCTTGATACCCGAGTAAGCCAGTAAGTAGGCGAGAACGCCGACTAGGATACCAACTGGGTACCAGAACCAGTTTGGCACGTTCAAACCGAACACCTCTAAGCCGTATTGGGCGGCGAGCGCCGTCTCAAAGTAGATGAACGGTGTCGCCCCTATAACCGTGTAGAGCATATACACCCACCCCCCGAACGCCCCGAAGCGCGGACCGAGGCCACGCTCAATGTATCGGTAGTAACCCCCACTCGAGGCAACCTTCCTTGAGAAGGCGTACACCACGAATCCCGCGGAGAGAACGCCGAAGAGCGCTAAGACATAGGTGAGTGGTAGTGAGCCGTAGGCGAACGCGGCGGCGCCAGTCATCGTGGCGGTGACAGCTATTGCCGGCGCGGTGAACGAGATAGACTGGAAGATTAGCTCAGCGTAGGTTACAACACCCCTCTTCAGCTCTTTGCTTCTTGGCTGCATAATCCATCAAAACGTTTTCCTTTTTATAAATATTCTCATCACAAATCTACAGGTATGCGCTGGGATATCTGAATAGTTTTCGACTACTATAGATTTCTGGAAAAAAACGGGTAGTGTGTGAACAAGATGCGGATGGGTGATGGGTAGCCCTCACGCCCACAATCACACTCACTGGCGCGTGTGGTGTCTAAACCAAGAGAATTAGCTCGTAGATGGAGCCATAGTTGTTCGAGCGTGTGCGCGGATAAGGGAGATTTTAAGCTTGGATTTAACGCTTACCAAACCCAGTTGTAGGGATGATATCCTTATCTGGGTGTGACGGACGTGACCACTTAGGCAACTAATAATCTCTAGAGCGGAGGATCAGGGATACCTTAAGATTGGGTGGAAGTTTTTCGCTGAGTTTGGGGCGCGTGTTAAAAGTTGTTACTGGGAAGTTGGGGGTGGATTATAGGAGGTGACCGTCTTCATACCGTTGAGCACTTTCGCTAGCGCAGCGCTCGCACCCAAATATACAAGTATTGGGGTGAGTATGTTGAGTACGGGTATGATTGAAAGAATACCGCCGATCTGTATTAGCGGCTCAGCGTACCTTGCGCCAACCTTCCACAACCCCAAAATCCCACCTCCCACGATCCCTACGAGGACAAGGATTAGTGAGAGCAAACCCAAGAGGGCTCCACCTATGGCTAGGCCCGTATTTTGGGGGTTCGCAAACTGAGTGGGCGTGGTGGCTAGTGAGGCGACTATAAGGCCGGCTGCAAATATTAGAATTAACAAGCCGATGGGCATAAGTAGTAGAAGCCTTGCAGGGGCTCTGAGTGAAAGGTCGACTTGGGCTATAAACATGAAGCCCTGGTAGAGGAAGACGAATGCCAGGATGGCTATCACCACGCCTAAAACCCCAACTATGAAACTCTCAACGACGGCTCCCACAGCAACCGTGGTCCCCAAGAAGGGTATGGGGTGATTTTGCGGTCGAGCAGTGTTGATCACCACAAAGCTTCTTAGAGCTGAGAAGAATAATGAGACCAATGATAAAACTATTCCAACCAAGCCGAGGAGCGCGTAACTCCTTATCTTCCTAAGCCCTTCAACGTCTGCTTGAGTGTATTTTTGTGATGGTTGCGGGGGCTGAGTGGCGGGTGGGGGGACGGTGGGGTACGCTTGAACTGGCTGGTTTAGCGTGTAGTTGGTTGGCCACTGAACACCAGCGTTCCCCAAGGATGCCCCGCAGCGCGTACAGAAGTTGGCCGTGTCAGGGTTATCATATCCGCAGCTCGGGCAGGTCTTGGACATTCGTGTGGATTTGACGTAAAGAAGTATATAGGTCTTTAGGGGAATGCCTTAAAACCATGCATATAGAGTTGATCTCGTAGAGTCTTACTCTTCTTATCTCAGACACAATATTTTAAATTTAATCATTTGCAGGCCGAAGACAAACAAAGCTTTGTGGTTATAGGTATGGAGAGGGAAGATGGGTAACGCTATCTAATAACTCACGGCTCAACTCATAGTAGTGTTGTAACTGAAGTATGTATAATCGATGATGAGCGCTTATGCTTGACAGATTGTGCAACCCAATATGCTGGATCGCTAGGATAGGGTGGTATGGGTGGAGGGGTTAGGGTGAAGATATTCAGAAGCCAAGAGCTTGAGTTAAAACCAAACAGGCTGGTCGGGGACCTTCGGATTGCTTATCGGCTGTGGGTGGGGCTCAGGTTATCCGTTGAGTGCGTTTAGGCTGCTGGCAGCGAATCAGCGTTTTTTGGTATCGTTGGCAGTGTGGGTTCACCAAGTGCATCGAGGTACTTTAGTCCTGTGCCCGTATTGTAGAGTAGCACCACCTCACCCCGATCCACCCACTATCCAGGAGGCGTTTTAGACCAGCGAGTGTGGCAGCCCACTCAGGGCACACGAACAAACACTCACATGCGAACTCACGAACACATTCGAGTATCTCGCTGTCGCTCACACTAGCAGCGGTACCCCCACTCTCACGTAGCACACGCAGTATCTGCTCTCCAGCGTAGGGCTTGGGAACCCTGATACCACTCGCAACCGTGTGTGCATCGGGGAACTCCTCCACACCCTCAGCCCCCTTTCTGAAGGCTTCCAATACGGGTGCGCACCCTCCGCCTGCACGGCCACCATCCTCGGCCTCTCGGAACCTATCCAGCCCAGCTCTTCAAGCTCCCCGAACGCCTTCCACATGCCCACGAGCCCAGTGCCCCCACCCGTCGGGTAGGCGCCACCCGAGCTGCTCAGCCACCTCGTATCCCATGGTCTTCTTACCCTCCACGCGGTATGGCTCCTTGAGTGTAGATAGGTCGAACCACCCGTAGCGCTCCCTGAGGCGCTGCACTATAGCAGCGGCGTGGTTTATGAGGCCATCAACGAGGTAGACGTGTGCACCCATCACGTGGCACTCGAGCTTGGCCACGGAGGGGGCGTCGCGGGGCATGAATACGTACGCCTCCAAGCCAGCCTTCGCAGCGTAGGCGGCCATCGCCCCACCCGCGTTACCAGCCGAGGCCAGCGCCACCCTCCTCACACCCAGCTCCTTAGCCTTAGACACCGCGGTCGTCTGTCCACGGGCCTTAAACGAGCCAGTTGGCATAACGCCGTCATCCTTAACCAGCAATTTCAAACCCAACCGTTCGCCCAGCCTCATTAGGGGATATAGTGGTGTGTACCCTTCGCCAAGGCTCACGATGTTCTCATCGTGCACCACGGGCAGAACCTCCCTGTAACGCCAGAAAGTGGGTGCTCGACGGCTTAGTTCATCCCTTCTTAGGGCTGATTTTACACCCTCAAGCTCATATCTCGCGAACAGGGTTCCACCACAATTAACGCAAACCGTCTGCACCCCACTATGGGGGTGTGTTTCACCGCACCTCGAACACTGCAAGTGGGTAATATAAGAGTTTGACTCCACATACGACCTACAACCAAACAGGAAATAAGCCTTATCTGGCGGTGTCTCAGCGTGTACGGAGGATCTAAGCTAATGTAGGCTTTGAAAATCGATTGGTACCCCGTCGACCCTGAGCCCACACATCTTGGCCAAGCAGTCAAGGTGCAAGCTTGAGCGGTTGACTCCCCCTATTGTATGATTATCACCCAACCCCAGATGAGCCGACCCCAGAGCCTTCTTATCGTCGAACTCCCTCCTGAACTCCCTTCTCATCCTATTGGTGCCGAAGCCCACCTCACTGAGCACGTTTAACCCAGGCTCCCGGGCCATCATGCGAGACAGGCTTTCGCCTACAAGGTTGCTCCCCTCTAGTTTGAGCCGCCCATTCTCAAAGAATAGTGTTAGCCTCTCCTTGAGCGCCCCCAGACCCACGACGCAGGCGTCGACCACAAAGGATCCGTTGGGGCTCGATTCTATGGGCGCAAGCGCAACCTCCGCGTAGTCCGGGACGGCCCCCCACGCGCCGGGTCTGGTGACCAGGCTTGTGAGCGCCAGCGGGTCGCGCCCACTCACGTCGACCACCAGCTCACTGCTCGCCGTGTTTATAGCAAGCTTTCTCGCTCCCCTGAGCCTGTCTCTAAGCGTGTTTGTGGCTTTTGCAACCTTAAATATTTCGCCCGGTGGGGGTGTTGACTCTAAGGGCTGGGTTAGGAAGGCTACGCGTGACCCACTTCGACACGCCTGTAGACGCGCATCTGAGTGGCCGAGTGAAAGGGTGAGAGCATCAGAAACACAGAAGATGACCACCTCGTATGATGGGAGCACACCTCTCAGTGTATCCCCATCAACATATAGGTGCTCGTCAAGCCTTCTCAAACCGATCGCACGAGCCGCATCTCGAAACGGCTTCAAGACTCCTCGGTGTGGCGCATCACAAACGACTAGAAGTGTTTCTGCGCCGCCCACGCCAAGGCAGGTTTCGAGTAGGGTTAGCGCATGCCTGCGAGAATCACCGTAGCTCAACCGAGCACACCCATTCGTCTTCCGACGGCCTCAGCCCTCCGACGGGCTTCTCTTATGGTTTCCTCCAAGCTCACACGCACAAGCCTGCCGCCGGACACAACCAGTTCGCCGTAGTCAGCAGTTTCAAAATAGGTTTATATGGATCTCCGGATTTGAGCATTTGTGTGCACGCGCAGTAGGGTGGTAGCAAAGACCCAAGACCTCCGCTGAGGGAGGGGTGCGTGCACACATAGGGGAACTGAAGATGGAGGGCGCTCCCCCATGAGGCCTTCCCCAGCGTGTGGGTGGGTACGTCGAGACAGGGGGAAAGCGGAGTGGGACCAGTGAACCCGTGAGGTTCCTAAATGATGCTGTGAAGCTCTACTACGTGTATGATAGGTACAATGATATGTACCTATGTATGCCTACGTAGAGTTAAACCCCAGCTGCGGTTTAGCGCGAGGAAATTCGTGCGCCAGCTCCAAAGAGAC
>Ga0208313_100136_pt1 | contig 24009 bp, 35 predicted proteins | sample OSP_15_2_FD_187142 | JGI IMG/M metagenome (GOLD analysis project Ga0208313, IMG submission 187142) | Extremophilic microbial mat communities from Yellowstone National Park, USA - OSPB_Slides-mat_host_7_15 (SPAdes) (version 2) | ecosystem: Environmental > Aquatic > Thermal springs > Hot (42-90C) >... | reverse complement strand
TCTAACTAACCCCATTTCAACTAGCTTGTTTATCTTTTTCCAGGCAGTTGATTTAGGTATTTTAAGTTTCTCGCTTATCGAAGTTATACTTCCGTACCTCATCTCCTTAATTACATTCAATAACCTGAACTCCTCTCCGTAGAGATTTGAGATTGTTATCACGTCCTGAACTACAAAACTCATCCTTGTTCCCTCCCCTGACTCAGGGTAAATAAAGACTTCTAGCCTTTTTCTTTGGAAATCAGCGGCTATTAAACACGCTATTAATACTTCTGTATCCAGTACCCTCATCCCTCCTCCCAAGGAAACTATAATCTTTTCACCGCTAATTGAAATGTCGTCAATCAGTTTCCTGATACTTAGAATAGCCTGGAAGAAGTCGTTATACTCTACTTCAACTTTCTTCAACTCCTTGAGGCCTCCCAGTTGAGCAACCTTTTTCACCTCGCTTAAAGCCGTCTCCACTCCCTGGTCTTTCTCCCCCTTGGGAACTATCAAGTAGACTCCCTTGAGGTCTGCAAAACCTGAGTCCATCATTGCCCTTATTACGGGGTTTGTATTAAATACCACGGGGGCTATTATGTATACCATTTTTTGCACACCCATATACATATACACACTAGGGTATATAAATTTATTGGTTAAATACACCTACCTTTATTACATATAAACACGTTTATTTGTAAATGAAACAATTTTTATGTGTAAAAAAGTAAAACATGTGTGTTTGTTACCTGTAAAGTGTGTGTATACTACGTAAAAAGGTATAAAGTGTGATAAAATGTCAAATACCAAAAAGCTAGAAATTAAGCAAAAGGAAAATTTCTTCTTTTCGGATTATTGCTTCTTTCATTTTTTCACTCATACATATATGTTACAGTGTGTATATAAATTTTATGTTATTTTATGTATAAGTAGTACGTATAGTAATAGGATAAAGATATAGAATATATTAATTAATTTGGAAAAGAAAAAGGTAAAATATATGAATTAATTTTTACATAGGAAAAGTCTGTCACTCCTCCTTTTCTAGACCTTGTAAGAATACGTACTCAAATAGTGGGAGCGAATCCTTATTATCCAGCAGTATTTCTTGTATCTCTTTGGGAAGGTCTTCAAGCTGCAATAGTTGCTCCTTCTTGCTAACTACTTCCCACTCCTTTTCTCTTGTGATTCCTCCATCCTCTTTAACTGTAATGATACTGATAGTACAGTACAAGTTTCCGCTATTGCTTCTAGATACTTTGTACATCAGGTACTTTGCAGGAAACAGGCGATACAGTCTATTTCCATGATTTCCAGTTCTCGATGTTCTAAGTATTGACTTCATAACCTTTCTGGAGCGAAAGGAAATCAATATTGTATCGTCAAATCCTCCCATCCCCGTTCTTCTATATGGGAATGTGAGGATTTGTGTTTTTTGAGCGTTTGGGGTTTGGTTTTCTGTCATTTTTTTCACCTGTATACATTTTGTAGTATACACGTATATAAAATTTGCGGTACTTTACGTAAAGGTAATGTGTACAGCGTTATGTGTATATATGTATATGATAATATTATGTGTATGAAAAATGCGTAAAATGTATGTATAGTGCATAAAAAACAGTACACTAGAAAAAATTAATAAAAAAGTGCCTTATATTGTGGGTAAGGTATTTTGTATATTTTTATGTTGTACTTGGCGTTTTGTTGCTTGTATTTTTTTAGGTGTGCTTTTTTGTATATAAAAAAATATGTATCTTGTTGTGGGTTATACGCTATCCACACCCAATATGTACAATTCTTAAAGTACGGGTGTGGTGTTTTTGTGTACCTGAAGCATTCCGTTGCCATGTATGTATTATTGTTATACAGCTTTATAAAGTTATGTGTATATTGGTAAGGTAAATGTGTATATTGTAATTATATGTATAGTATCATTCATTAAGTTCTATCCCGCTTTGTTTTTTGTTTATTTGCATGTACCTTTTTAGGAGGTTATGTACTTTGCTTTTTTGTAACTTTTGTAAAAATACAGGTAAGTTCTCAAAGTCGTCTTCAGTTAAAATTAGGAAGTTATAGGGTATTTTTGCAAAACCACTACCTTTAACGAGTTTTACTAGTACTTTTTTGTTTGTTATTATTAACTGTAAATTGTAATTGTTAAATTTGGTTATTGTTACTGTTATGTAATTGTTATCTAGTAGTGGTTGTAAGTCTTGTATGCTGTTTATAACTTTCTCAAACTCTTCAACACTTTTTATATGTATAATTATGTTCCTCTTGTTTATTGTGTATTGGAGTTTTGCTTTGTTGAGGAATAGTTCAATATTTTTTCCTTCCATTTCTCCTCAATATATATATGTGTTGTACTAGAAAGTAGTATATAAAGTTTACGTGTATGTATGCGTATGTTATATTAGGTTATGCGTACATATGTATAGTAGTAGAAAAAATTAACTGAAAATATAACTTATGTAAGTTATAGGTCTTGTGTCAAGGGCTGGTGTTTATTACACGTTACCATATAAAAAACGATTTTGTTTTCTTTGTACAGTGCATTAAGTTCATTAACTGTTAATATTTTACCTTCTTCTAATCTTGTGTTTATGCCTATTATGTACGCTATATCTCCAGGGTTTAGCGTTATCATTATCCTATTTGCTTTAAGAGATGTATTGCATAATGTGTTTACAAGTTGTACAGTGCTTTCATGTCCTATAGCATTTGTTGAGTTTTGTATTTCTTTACAAAACTGTTCTTTACCGATCTTGTTAAATTCTAATGTTACGCTATCTTTTATCATTGAAATCCCTATTGAATTTAGGAGGTATTTCATGTTCTCATTATTATGGGAAAGGAGGATAGAGAAGATATATAACTTTTCAGTTTTATGTAAGTGTATGCGTATATGTTTATAGAATGTGTGTACTGGATTGTGTGTATATGTACGTATAATAATATATGAAAATAGGTCTTAAAGCATGTAGTGTCTTTCTATCGTTCTATATAACATTTACTGGATTTAGTCATTTTGATAAAAGGATTATAGCCAGTGTTGTTATGAAAAATAAAGCAATAAGGAAAATGAATGCAGTTAAAATAAGTGGGGGCATTTTTATAGTTATAGTTTGTGTATAAACTGCATAAGTTACAAGCATAAGTATAGCAAAAAGGATATATTGCTTTATCTTACGTTTGTATATAAATATTCCAGTAAATGTTATATAGAACGATAGAAAAACTGTGGTTACGATAACGTTTATGTCTATCATGAACCATCCCTGTACTTAGTAAATAGTGCATACCCTAATTTTCCGTTATCTTCTTCGAAAATTAATAAAAGCATGTCATCAAAATATATACGTATTTTGTTATCTCTAAATGTTATCATATTTGCTTTACTTAAGTTTACGGTTATTGCTATTTGTTCATTAATTTTAATTAGAAAAGGTAACCTAGCATGTAATGCTGTAGTTAAATCTGCGTACATGCTTTGTAACTGGCTCATTTCAATAATTAGGGAAAAAGAAAGCAAACAAATATAAAAAGTTTGTCCTGCGTAAGTTACTTCTACAATCCTAAGCACATATGCATCATGTGTTTTAACGCATTTACTTGTCTAGCTAGGTAGTTAGCTGGTACGTAAAGGAGAAAAGCACAACTCAGTTACAGAAAGCATACACATGTATAAGTCAGTAATTTAAGCAAATACGTTTTAACTGAACTAGGAGAAGAAATTGTTTGAACTATTGCAACCAAAAAATTACTTGTATTCCCTGCATAAATAAATTAGGTCATGTCTGAATTTATGTTTCCAACAGGGAATTATACATATCATTCTTTCACTTTTTAATATCTTTAATAAATCTGTCATACGTGTATATGTACTTTTATCACACATATAAACTCCTCTTGCACATTCATTTACCATCCTACATAATTGTAATTTACCATGTACGTCATGTTTACTGAGTATAATATATATGCACGCAAATAATTCATTTCTTGTCATGTCCTGTATCCTCTTTTTCTACTTCTATGTATTTTTTAAGAAAATGGATAAACGCTAACATATACTTTGACATTTTCTTTTTCTTTTTACCTTTATGCACAAATAGTATATCTTGTGGGTCTCCTGTAAGTAAATATCTCCATAGTCCGTATAAATTCCTGTATGGGTCATCACCTAGCATATACTCAAACATGCTTTTATCGATTGGTGTCAGTTTCTGCTTTATACATACAAGTACGTGTGTATTTTCGTTATAGCTTTTTCTGTACTCTATGCCTATTATTGTATAATGAAAATATTTTGCTAGTACGTCCGTACGCATTTCCCACCAAGATTTATGGTTTTGCATAAATAATTCAAAGAACTCATCTACATCTATAGTAGCAAGTGTACCACATTCTGGTAACTTATCTGCGTTATGCTCCTTATTCAACAAACTCATACCTAGTACCACCTATTTTAGATGCATAATTATCCTTAAAGCATCTATAACTTATACATATATCAGATACTTGTCTTAGAAAGTATGTAACACCTGTTTCTTCTCTTTCTGGTTCAAGTGTAGGAAAATATGAAAAGCAACCTGATTCACATCTACCATATGCTTCCCTTTCTGCATCTCTTAGCAAGTTAAAGAAGTCGTTATCACTCCTAAAGTCTCTCCATTGTGTAAATGTAAGTTCTATGCACTTTCTGCATTCAACAATTACATTACTTGTAGGTGTATTTCTTACACAGTATCCCCAGCTTACAGTAAGGCATTGCAAGAAAGAGCGTACTAATGAGATAAACCTTTTTGTTATGCTATTACGTACATATACATAATAATGCGTACCCCTAACAAAACCTACCAGTTCTACATTAAAGTCGTGTAAAGGTAAAACAACAGGCATACCCCTTCACGTTCAAATCAAGTCAAAGGGTATGCCTGCTTCCTCTATCTTTCTATATTTATGTGTCCTTTGCTGTATTTGTAACGTTGTACCTTCTTGTTGTGCATATCTTAATATTGCTTCTTCTAATAATGCTGATAAGGATAACCCTTTTGCTTTAATGTAATTGTATAATTGCGGGTCTATTGTCAAGTTTACTCTTTTCCTTTTTGTTTCGTTAGTCTTACGGCCGCTGCTGTGCCTACTACTATCGCTATATTGTATTTCCAGTGTTTGTTTAGTTTCCTTTGTGAGTTGTATTGGTTCATGTTTAGTTTCCGGCTGTATAGGTTCAATCTCTTGACTTTTTTGAAAACAGTTACCTACAAGTTGTATGTCTTTGTATCCGAGTTTCTGTATTTCATTGTATATTTCTTTGAGTATATCTTCACTTACACCTGGTTTGCATATTTTATCTACAACTGTTAGCTGTGATATTATCTTTTTTGCTTGTTGTTCTGCCATGTTGATCACTTAACAAAGATATCATATATGTATGTCCTTCCTAGTTTGCCTTTATTTATTAACTTTACTTGTGTCTCCCCTATCTTTATTTTTCCGCTTCTTATACCTTGTAATATCCTTGTACCTGGTATTATTTGCATATATACATTTACATTCCTGTTTTCTAGCGGTTCGTTATTTTCGTCGGTAACCGGTGTACCGTTATTTCTCCAGGACAATATTTTAGACAATAACACGTATGCACTACCTTGTTTTACAGCTCTAGGCTCCTCTAAAGGTATTAATATTACTGTATCTTTTTCCCTTATTTTATATACACCGCTTGTTGTTAGCGGTTTCCATTCCTCTTCTTCCTCTTCTATTTTCTTCCTGACGCTCATCTCAATAATTAGGGGGCTTGGTTTAATTTAAGTATAAAAGTTTTGTTTTCTGTATGAGTTTTATATTTGATGGAAGAACAGGTTTTGTTAGGGATACGCATTATTATGTGTGTGTATATGTTAATATATAACAGAAATGTAAATACATGCGTGCTACTCTAAAACTATTGCAGGTTTACTTTCTATGCTTTCATGTTCCCTTGTAAAAGAATACAAATGAACTGAATAATTATATTTTAGTCGTTATCTACTTCATCATCTAGTTCATATTTGGCTGACTTAACAACTTTAGGTTCTTGCTTTATTGGCATGGTATTAATATTGGGCATTAATCCACGTAAAGTTTTTTGTAACTCTGCCATTACAGTCATTTGTAATGCATCAAACATAGGCTTAAACATGTCCTTTAAGCTATTCATAAATTCACCTTGTAATGGGTTTTGTGTTTCCTTCATGAGTTCTTTTATATCAAGTTGTTGTTGTTGTTCTGGTTGTTTTACATACCCTGTTAATACTCCAATTTTTATTGCTTGTTCCAAACACCTTTCCAGGTCTTTTAAACTTGTAAGGTTAGGGTTTACGTATTTTCGTATTATGGTTACTACACAATCTCTAAAGTTACCGTAATCTTTTTCACATTTTAATAATTCGTTATATTCATAATTTGTAAGTATAGCAGATAATGTCCTCTTTAATGAACCCCATACACTTGCATCTAAGGGATCACTTAGTTTGGGTATTTTTTTCTGTATAGCTTCTGTTGTTTCCGGTGTCTTGTCCATATTATTTTCCTGTTTTTGTCCTTCGTCCTTTTTCTCACTCATCTGAACTCACCTCGTCTGTTTGTACTTTATCTATTGTTTCTTTTGGTGGTTCCCCTAAGTATAACGTTATATATAGATATTCTACTTGTTTGTATGTCTTAAATCCAAGCCCAATATGCATACCTTTTACACTCTGCCTCCATGCATTTTCGACGTATGCAGAAAATGTATCCTTGGGGATCTTAGCTATATATAACATCCTGTCCTCTTCTAACTCTTTTTGCGTAAGCATTACGTCAGGAAAGTATTTACGCAAGTCAGTAAGGTTGTTAGAAAAACTATTTACAATAATACATTGTGAATTTGGTATTTCATTACTGCATGGTTTTATGCCTACTTTTGCATCTGGTACGCCTCCATCTCTTAATACACGTTTGAAATACACAACTAAGTCTAAAAAAGGGATCCTTAGCTTTATCGCTCTCTTTGCCATGGACACGTCAAGTATTTCAGCATTGGGGTATAGTTCCTGTAACTTAGCCCACCATTGATTGAAATCAAACGCCATACATTAAATATGGGGCAAACATTTATAAAATTGGTTGTCTGATTTACCTTTCCGATTAGCTTTTTTGGATGCCTTGAATTTTATGATATGTGTATATTGGGTATAACAGGATAAGGAAAATAATGTATGTCTTTTAGACATAAGCAAGTGTTATAACTCAGTTATATACGTATAAGTTACATGATACAAACTCGGTTATATACACACAAAATGCTATAACTGACTTATATACATATAGATATTAGCATGTCTTTGTGTATATTTTAATAAGGGCACTATGTTTTCCGGCTGTACATCCAGTAACAATAGACTGTATATATTGTTACTGGAAATGGAAGTTTTTACAGAAATATAAGCTTGCTAGAAAATAACTATTTATGAGTTGTGATAACAGTAACATAGACCCTGAAATAGCGATACAAAGCGGTTACCTCAAATTAATTACTAATAGCTTTGCAGACCCCAGTTTTCAAAATGTTACAGTACCTCTTTTGGGTGCGGGAGGTGTAGGTTATCTTTTTCGGGATTCTGCTGGTAACTATCATTTATACACATTCGGATATGTACCTATAATGTATTCACTTACGCATTACTGTAGAGTAAATGTATACTTAAGAGTATGGGTTGTGCAATATGGATCACCTCCAGTGCCATACTTACTTGTGGATTTACCTGTAACATTAACAAATACAAATGGTCAGCTTGCTGGTATTAATATACCTGCACATTATATACTAGCAGGTATGTTAGCAGTAAACCTACCTGCAGGTACTAATCCACAAAATAATGACGGTACATATATTGAAACGCAAAATATATCTGTACAAACACCACCTACAGGAGGATCATACATACAAATATATGCACAGGCAGTACAAAATGTACAAGTTCCAGGTACATCAACCACTGCACAAGGTGCTATTGCACCGTTTATTATAACATTAGGTTATACAGAAAATGTAGCAAGCTTGATACAGAATGGCACCATACAACTCACTACTGGGTCTAACCCTAACAGTATACCTTCCGCCACGAACTATACAGCAGTAATGACATTTCCTTATAACTACTTACCTGTAGCTGGAGGGTATACATATCCAGCAGAAATACCCATAAAATTTAATTCTATGTTATTTGTGTACGGTACTTTATCTACACCACCACCAGGACTGTTTAACATAGGTGCAGGTGTAAATGCACAAGTAGAAGGTACAGCAGTAGTAGTAGATTATGATGTAAGTTCCCTTATACCTAAAAATGTAAGTGCTATAACAACTGCACTTTCGCCTTCATTTGTTTTCAGTAACGGTACTGTATCATTTACAGGTATTTCTACTACTAATTATACATATTTGCCTGCACTATTACCTGCGGGTCAAACAAATAACTTGCTTGCTTTAATGAATACACTCTTTTACTTTTCCCAGTACCCAACTTCTGCACTTAACAGAAAGGTAACAATATATACAGTAGCAAACGGATTAACGTATACATATACACAAGCATTTAACGCAGAATTTAATGTATTACCTAATGCAGGTACTGCAAACGGTGTAACACAAATATTATATCCATCTTTAAGTTCTATGAACCCTGCTACAGATACATCACCTATAGCGGTTGCACATAACTTGAATGCACCTAGTGTGCTCTCGCCTTTGGCATTTGACAGTGGCGATATAACTATACTGCGAGACTATCCTACAGCATCGCAATATACATCATTGTATGGGTACTGCTATAATCAGGCTGTAGCACAGACAGGAGCGTTTTGGTGGAAGAGTACTTCTATAATAAATGAATGCATACCTAATGGTGTAAACCAACCACAACCCAACAAAGATATATGGAGTATTGTGTTGGATGTAGGTATACCTATAGCAATAGCGGTAGGTACAACAATACTTGCTGTTATTACAGAAGGTGCACTATCACCACTTGCAATAGGTGCAGATGAAGCAGCAGCTACGGAACTGGGACTTACAGCATCTGCAACAGAACAAGAAGTAGCACAAGCTACGCTAGCTGACTTACAAGAAGCTACAAGCACTACACCTGTAGCAGAAGAAGATATAGGTGCACTAGGACAAATACGTAATATATTAAATAAACCAGATATAACAGAAAATGCAGTTATGCCAAAAACTACAGGTATAGATTGCACAACTGTACCAGGAGAGTGTATAGCCACATACGAAGATCCCGTACAGCAAATACCCCAACAGGAAGTTGTGGTACCGAACATAGCTAAAAATACAAATACACAAGTAGCAGTAAATACAAGTATAGCACGTACGGGAGGTTTCTGGAATTTAGTAGCAAAACTGGCAAATATTGCATCCGTTATCTCAGTACCACTTACAGCATTGTACACATTTATTACTATCTGGAAAGCGTTATTCGGTACACCAATTACACCGTTTATAAATGTAACATCACCTCAAGGGCAAACAAATGCACTTGCTAGTGGTATGAGTGCTTTACAGCAATTTCTTATAAGTTTGGTTTCTGGTGTATCCAGTGCTACTAGTGTATTGCAATCTATAGGGCAAGGTGTAATAAGTACTATGAGTACTATACTTACAGCTCTACCTGTAGCTTTTGCAACTGCATACTTAATAAAAGATGTATTAACGAGTATGTTTGACAAAACAGTAGACAGTTTCACTAAACCTACGTTTAAGTTAGAGGTACCACAACCGTTCCAGGTACAAGGATACAAAACACCTATAGATTTGAAAACAAGTAAGTATATAGATTTCAAAAATAATAGAGTTACGTATAAAACACATGGAAACATAGGCACAAAAAGAAAAAGAGGGTTGTTATGACAAGCATACTGTATATACAGCACAACACTTGTACACAGTTATCAGTTGGATATATAAGCAGGACACAGTCACTTGCCAAGTGCACAAGTACAACACAATCACAAAAAACATACACATATAAGTCAGTTATAGTCCACTTATACACATATATCGTAGCTATGATACACCTATTGCTAACATATCCGTTAAAAGTAACATATACAACAGGCCATATGTATACTATTCTGCTTAACAGTGCAAATACGGAATCTAGTACATTGTCTTGTGCTACTGACTCAGGTAGTGTGTGTATTTCAGGCAATGACCATATACAGGTGAAATAACATGTACACACCTCTTACCCCACCAGAAATACTTACGTGTTGTCCTGATGCAAGATTAACAAGCAAAAAATTTAATAATTCGGTAGAGTATACAATAACTGGATGCGGTATAACAGTGACCGGATATGACTACAAAAAAACTGTGAAACAATTCTGTTATAAGGTAGCAATAGAGAAAGAAAAACGTAAACATAAACGTATCAGGTGATGTAATGTGTTACATTACTATACAACATTGAATACACGTACTGGTATACTATTGAATTACGTATACATGTTACAAAAATATGTATTAAATTATAACATTACATTGACGTTATTAGTATTAAGTGCTGGTATTGGTATAGTGTCAAGTATGTATAACTATTTAATAACCAGTATACCAATTGTGTATGCAATTTGCATAATTGTAACTTATTATACAGGTGTAGTGCTGAATATGGAAAACATAACTAGTATGTATTACCATAAACAGATACGTATAAAAGAAAAAAAGTACAAATCCGACAGCAATGCTATAGACGCTAACAATTACAGTAATAGTTATAATTATAGTTATATTAACGGTTACGTTAATAAACACGTTAATGATAATATTAACAGATATATTAACATATATAGTTATATTAACAGTTACGCTAACAGATATATTAACATATATAATAACAGATATGGTAATAGATATAGTATTATATTATATATAATATATAATATATATATATATATAATATATAATATAATATATATATATAATATATACGTTAATACAATATATAATATAATATATTACATATACGTTAATAGTTACGTTATTAATAATAATACAGTTAGTAGCAAAAGCAAAAGAGAAACAGAAACTAAATTTTCTAAGTATACAGATAACATACATGAATATACATACAAGATGAGTACATGTACTAGTAACATAACCAAATATGTACAAGATAACAATATTGATAAAAACACCAATAATGGTAAAGATAACTATACTGAATATGTACAAGATAACTATATAGATAGCAGTATAAGTAACAGTAACAATAACAGTATTAGTAACAGTAGTAGTAACGCTACAGGTAACTACATAAATAACAGTACAGATAACGAAAACGTGCAAAATAACAATACAAGTAATTATACAGATACCGAGAACATACAGGATAACGCAAACGAATACATAAACAGTACAAATACGCATAAGAATACAGATAACAATACAGAAAGTACATTTGAGTTATACGTGTACATTGAAAACGGTATAACTAAGTATGCATTTACAAAACCGCCAGAATATATAGAGATACCATGCACAGAAAAGTTTATAACACTTACAGGAAAAGTACATGTAGGACAAAAACTATATTATAATAACGTTTTGTACATGGTTACTGCAGTAAGAGGTAAGCACATACGTATAAGACCAGTAAACTGTGGAAAAATACCTATAACTATAGCACAAACAATAAAAGGAGAACAAGGACTAAATGCATACATAACAAAAATGTTAAATTGTAATTGCGTACAGGTACGCATAGAAAATACAGATATATTTATTGAACTGGAAAACCCACCTGTATTTGTAGCAGGCAGGTCAGGAGTTACAGATTTGTATGCAACACTACAGCAAATTGTTACACTATTCAGACAAAAATATAATGTATACGTATTGTATAAGTATAACAAAATATACACACAAGAACAGCAAACCACTAACAGTACAGATAACGTAGTGATATAACATGTCCTTACTGTCTGTACTTGCATCTGCACCAATTGTTACAATTATAGCTATCATCTGTATCACAGCCCTGTGGATAACGGCCGTGCAAGCAAACGCACAACAGTGGTCTCAGTACCTTGTAACGGTAACGCTTATCTTAGCTGGACTAGCAGGTTATCACACTCAGCAAACTATGAAAAAGTAAAGTGTGTCATAAAATATTTTAAGACGCATTTTAACATGTCTTTGTGTATATTTATATAATTCTTTTATAGTATATACATACTAAACGGTTATAACTGACTTATATACGTATAAGTGGACTATAACCGACTTATACACATATTAGCATATATCTATATACACACTAATTGGCTATAACTGACTTATATACGTATATACTATGCAAGAACTGTCTGCTGTTTTATCAAGGTTGCGTGTATATATAATACATACCTGTAAAAGTTATAGTAACAGGAACCCGTTTAGCGTGAAGCTTATATAGTCAGTATTACAAAAGGAATTCGAGGAAACATGTCGACTGTGGCTACGATAGACCTAAGCGGTTTCACAGGGTTGCTGCAAACAGTAGTTAATGTAATATTCCAATACGCACCAATAATTATAGTGGTAGGAGTAATAATAGGGATTGTAACATACCTAGCAGGAGGGTTCGGTAATATAGTTAATGCACTAACAGGACTATTCGGAGGAGGGTAACAATGAGTTCACCGCTTCCATCATTACAGTTCGTGCCCACGCTTGAGCCAGCTGGCACAAGTGCTCAGGTAAGTGGGTACACAGTACCGGTAATAGCATTTATGGAAGTTGAAGACTCAAGCATGTACTGGTCTCAGATGTTAGCGTTAGCGTCACTTATAAAGAGAGCTAAATTCGCTAGCAGGGCAAGCCCGTTCATCAATATGAACAAGCAATTATCAGCGATTTATAGGGCTGTCAAGCATTCAAGGAAACTTACGGGAAGAGCTGCATGGAATTACTGGTACACCCTGCAATCTAGAGGGTACGCACAACTAGGCAGGAAACCGTTAGAGAGTGGTACAGCACCGCTTAGGTAACAACCATACACAAAAGGTATCCTTTTTTTCCCTTGTTTTGCAGTTCTACCTTTTTCTCCTGTTTTCCGGCTTTTCTGTCGTGCATTACCTGGTTATTCTACCAGTTACACAGATTTAACTACGTCATTACATGTCTAGATGTCATCTTTACTTACTTTATTATATATGTTCATGAACTGTTGTAATATAACTTTATGCGTATATTTAGAACGTGTGTAGTTTGCAAGTGCTATTCTGTTAATTTCTGTATTCATCATTTTCTTTACTACACTAACTACATCTTTGTGGTCATATACAGGTTGTGGAAATTCCCTTTGTACAAAGTTCACATATAACTTTTTGATTTTATTAACAGGTATAGGGAAATTATACATATTTTGTAAATGCTCTCTGGTTGTATACATATCTAGGTATGCAACAGGCACACCGCATGCATTAGCCTCTACAGGCGGTAAACCAAAACCTTCACTCCTAGATAACCATAACATATACTTGGTATGTTGCAATATTTTCCATTTTTCATGCTCGGGTACAGACCATGGTTCTTTATCGCATACAGGTTCATCACAAATAAGTATACTGTCTTTACGCACCCCCAGTTCTACAAGCGTATTATGTGTTTCATATATACCTTTTCTGTCATAATCTATATTGTATTTTTGTAAGTTTTCACGCTTAAACATAGAATTAGCACCTATAAATGTAAACTCTATATTCCTGTCTTGACTAATTTCAGTGGGTAACATGTCATCATTTATACCTCTAGGTATTATATACGCATCTATACCGTATTTTCTTAATAATTCTGCATTCCATTTACTAGTAACAATGTATATAGCATTTTTGAATGTGGGTTGTACCGGTGCATTAGTCCATGCGGTATCTATCCATAAAATCGTTTTAGGCGGAAATGCAAATGTCTCTAATGCTGTATATAAGTCAGTTATAACTATATTTATGCCTATAAGTAAACGATTTATACGTGTAGTTTTTACATTATAATACTTATCTAGGTACGTGTGCAATAAATCTGCTACGTATTCAAAACTACACCTAGTACACGCAGACGCTATATTTGTGTCTAGTTTTGACGTTGTTAGCTTTACTTCAGGTATTATTAGTTCCACGTTACCTATCCGTGTTCTCATAAACTTTTTTTAGGCATAGGTAATAAATTATTTATGCTAAAAAGGGACGAGGAGAAAGCAAAAATAGAACAAATAGTGGGACAATATGTACCTATCTCATGCGTAAGACATATAATTATACGTAAAGCATTCATCAGCAAAAACTATACTATAACTTTTGTTACAGACTATAAATGTGGGTTATCTGCACAAGACTTAAGTAGCCTAATAAATGAGCTAGCAAAACTAGGATATATTATTACAATTACCGGACATAGGAGAAGTGTAGTGCTAACATTACATAAAAACAAGCAAAATTATTGAAATGTTGTGTAACGGAATAGACCCGCAATTATACAATTACATCAAAGCAGTAGGTACAACTAGAAAACATGACCAAAATATTAGATATACGTATAAGTAAATTACTTCCGCATAAGTCATTGAAAAAACCACTCCGGTACATATACACCTTTTCCAACCACTTATTAGTTAAGAATTTAAACCTATACTGCTAATTTAAAATATGGATCTAGAAAAGATATGGAAGAAGATAAAAAATAAACCCCATGTAATAGGTTATAGTAAGAAAATGAGAAAAAGAATTAAGAATGGTAAAGAAATAGATGAAGATGTAATGAGAGTTTATGTTACACATAAACGTCCTATACATGTATTGCATGCAGATGAAGTTATACCTAATGAAATTGATGGAGTAAAGGTTGATATTGTAGAAGTAGGTGTACTAAAAAAATTATCAAGTAATACATACAAGACACAGGTCGTGCGTCCCTTAGTGGGAGGGATAAGCATAGGTAATGTTGATATAACAGCAGGTACGTTAGGTTATTTTGTACAGGATAACAAAAACAATATATACCTTGCAAGCAATGCACATGTATTTACAGATGACCCTTCTAAAAAGAAACCTAGACATGTAGAAATTGTACAGCCAGGTGTATATGATAAGGGTACACAAGTTGTAGCTACATATACATGGCACCAAAGACTTATACCTGATTCCTGTTTACATAAAGGGACAAATTATATAGATTTTGCCGTAGCAGAACCGTTAGTAAGTTATGAAGTAAAGGAGATTGACTTAGATGTAAGCGGGTTAAAATTTGTAGGTTTTGGTTTTGCAGGGTCTTCCCTGTCTTCTGTTGTATGCAAAGTTAAGTATATAGTAGAAGCAGGTTATACACCAGTTAATACACAAACGACAGAAGTAAATATAGGGGATATTTTACACAAAACAGGCAGGACATCATGCCACAATACTTCAACAGTTATAGATGATAGTGCTGTAGTAACAGTAAATTATGATACGTATGACGTTACTTTTAATGATATAATACTTACTACACCGTTTATGGAACCAGGTGATAGCGGTAGTGCTGTGTGGAAATAACAAACCTTCACGTGTAAACCAGTCCAGTTTAATTATTACCAATTCACTTTTAAACCTGTTTACCTCTTTCTCTCTTGGACTCACTTCCGCTAGTTTACCAGTCAAACCAGTGAAAGTATATGAGTTGCCAGGGTTCTAGTCCATATCAGTGTGTAGGGTTGCAAATATGTGCACAACATCCTACAGGTGGTCAGACATGCGAAACAGTATGGTATGGAGGACAAGATGTCACACTTAATGTAACATATGGTGATACAGTTACAGTACAATTACCTACCAACCCTAACTTACCTAATTTTATTTCAGGAGTCATTAATGTGTATTATAAGTACAATTTATACTCATTTATAAACAATTTTATGACAGGAATAATAAGCCAAGCTACTTTTCCCACGACAATACAGTTTACTAACCTAAATTTTAGTACTACACTCCAATATAACGAATGCCCTGAAACTGTACCAGTAAACTTAACATTGTTTTATGAGCAAAACTATCAAGCAGTCCCCGTTACTACACCTAAGATTATATTACAAATAAGTAATCCCAACAGGAATTGCATATTAGTGCAATTACAACAACCAGGGATAAGACCGTTGGATAGGGAACCTATACAAGTAAGTATGGATAACAAAAACTGGGTTACATTATATACATATCCTGCAACTGCTTACAAGCCACAGGCAGGTTTATTTTTTGTTGATTCATTAGTAACACCTGTAATATATACATATAGTCCTAGAAATAACGGATGGGTAATTACAGATGGTTCTGCGTCCGCTACACTCTTTCCTACAGATGGTGCAGGTACTAAATATGTATATTCATGGGGCGGTGGGTGTAGCGGTAATATAGATTTAACCTTGCAAGGTATGCCTGGAGTTGTTAAAGTACCTCTTCCGTCATCAGGTTCTATAACACTAAACTTTACAGCTATACCGTACTCATTTTATAACTGTAATTGTGTACAACAATACGGTATATGTTATAACCCTAATCAATGTATATGTCCACCTCCCCCACCTATAGGTTTACCTATATGTAACGGTGACCCAAGTATTTGTAATATAATGAACCAGTGCTTTTACAACCAGAGTTGTCAATGCAGAGAAGAAAATGTATTTGTACTTGAACAATGCACTAATGTCCCTTTTACATATAACTTACAGGATGTATATAATTATGCCAAGTCCATATTTACTCCTCCACCAAGTACACAAATTAATATACCACCTATTATACTACCTGTATCATCTACACCTATATCTTTACCAGGGACACAACCTATTACAACATTACCACAACTACCTACATTTAAGATTAACCTAAATGTACCATTAACTACTATACCTACAATTACAGGGCTGCCTAGTTTTCCCGTTAGTACAACACTGCCTTTAGTCCCAGTGGTTACACCTATACTTGGTACATTAGTATTACCTGCACCTGTACTAAAATTTATAAGTAGGTTTATATTTTAAGTGAAAAACATGACAAGAAAAAAATCCGAAGCGTTACCTGTGCCTATTCCCATACCTGTACCATTACCCATACCTGTACAGCAACAACAACAAATTTCACCGTGTGCACCTCCTCCACCTGCTTATACGCCTATTATATCTATACGACCTAGCTTCTTAATAGGTAGTTATCTAGGTGCTGTAACACCAATTGTACAGGAAACACAATTACAGGCAAGCAGCTGGCTAGGCGTAGGTTCACAATTTACATTTCATGAATACATAGCTATTACCGCTGTAGTAGAGTGTGCCCCACCTCCTACTATAATACCTATACAGAACCCTATAGAACCTATAGTAGCTGTTGTAATACCATGTACAGTACAAAATACATTACGTATATTTATACCAGGAGGGACAATAATACATGCTATTTCCAGTGAAACAGAAATATTTATAACACAAAACTTTGTATTTACAGCTGAAATAAGGGCATGTACAACAAACTTATTAATATTTGCTTTCGGTTTAATAGCACCTTCAGTTAATACTATGACAACATCTATTATTATAGGATAATGGATACCACGTATCAGGTATATTTTTATCAACAACTAATCATGAAGGTATACAAATACTTAATATGACCATAAGTCGGTAAAACACATACCCTTATAAAGCTTATACAGTCAAATTTATACGGTCACTTAAAATTTTTTAACTTGTATGCTAGTTTAATTTATGCTAATAAAGAATAAGGTAGGTACTAGGGTTATTATTGAAGAGGACTACCTCTATGAAAGGACTTATAATGCGTTAAAAAAGTATGCAAAAGAGAAAGGGTTATACTTTAGTGAAAAGAGGTTAAGGGAATTAGCTAAAATGTACAGAGATATAGATTCCTTGATTTCAGACAGTGAATTCAGGATAGTAAGCAGGGCTACAATAAAACATAAACCTGATTTAAAGGACTGGGAAATAATACATGCACATAATAGAATGACGTGTTCTCCTGCTACATGGTTCATGAGTATATTAGCGAGACCATCATCAAGTATACCAACCGGAGGTGATTGTAATAATAATGCTTATGTTAATCTTGGGCCTTGTGGCATATGTGCCTCATACACTACTTCTACTCCTAATCCTATAATTTATACTATGCTTGTAGGTCAAGATACATCAAATCCTACATTTTGTACACAAACAGCTTTGGCTGTACCAATACAGGTATCCCCTTCATCATTTAGTTCAAGTTGGGGTTCAGGTATACTAGGGAGCACTCCAGGAAGTGGTGGACAAATGTTCACACAAGGTACAGCTACATGGAATGCTGGAGTACTTCCTAGTACAACTATAGGCGAAGTAGGATATATGGTTGGTTTACTAGGAGGGGCTGCAAATTCTGCTTTATTAGATGTAACTAAATTGCTAAACAACCAAAGCCTAGGTACTGGTTGCGGTAGCGGTCTCTGGGCAGCAATAAATCAAAATAGGTTAATTGCACGTGTAGCTGCTGCAGATGGTGCCTTTACAGCATTTTCATATAATAATGCATCACCACTAACAGTATCATTATATATGTATATACTGGTGTAATAATGGAGTTCATTACTCCTTTTATATCTGGTATAGCAATACTATCACAAACACAACCAGGTATACAATTAGAAGTAACAGGTCTTATAACACTATCACAAACACAACCAGGTATACAATTAGAAGTAACAGGTCTTATAACACTATCACAAACGCAAACCGTTACATCAATATCGTTTGGGTGATTATAATGCCTTTGTGTGTATTTGATTCAGGTCTTTCGTTTACTGCCGTATATAATTACATATCAAAATATATACCAGATAATATAAGCATAGAACAAGTAGATATGGCACCTATAATAAAAGCAAACAAGATAATTTTTATAGGAGATATTATCTATAAGCAAGTACGTGAATACTTACAAAAACTAGAAGTAGAAAAAGCAATCTTATGGGTTGATACACCATTAATACCTAAAGGTAACTGGAAATTAGATTTACCATATGAACATATAGTAGCAGTACCCAGTAAGTATAACAAAGATCTATTGGAAGACCATGTAAATACCGAAATTAAAATTATACCCAGGTGTGTTACAGTACCTAGGTTTAGAAAGAGAGACGGTATGCGTATAACTAACGGTAAAGACGTCATTTTAGAGAAAGAGTATTTAATAAATGTAAACACAGGTAGTTTACGTAAAGCACCAGATGCTGTAAGTATTGCATACCAAATAGCATTAAAACAAGGTTTCCCTAAAAAGTTAGTGATGATGGGTAAAAATATATACATGACTGATGCGTGGTATCCTTTTGATTCCACGAAAGAACAAAAAGAGTACCTGAGATATATATATAATGCAGGTGCATGTATATACTTATCTGCAAGTGAAGGCTTTGGCTTACCTGTACTTGAGTGTAGGGCATTAGGCATACCTGTAATATATAGCAATACAGAAGCAATAAAACACCATGCATCAGGCATACCAGTACAACCCCTAGAAATAGCACTAAGAGAATTTGATGAGTATTACTTACCAATACCTACTTTTGATGAATATGAAATTGTAGAAGCTATGTTCAAGATATATGATTACAAACCGGAACCCATAGAGAAAAAGTATACATGTAGTGAAGTAGCAAAGAAACTGGTGAAATTATGAGGAAGGCAATGATTAAATTTAAAGATGAAAACATACAAATACCATTATACATACAAGATATAATACCTGAAGGTGATACAGAACTAAATATAGTTTGTGCACAATTACCATTACCTTATATAGATGCAAAAGCAGGGGACATAGTAGATATAGGTATACTTTACGGAAAAATTACAACTGTTGCACCACCTTATTACACATATTTTGTACCTTCTCCTTGTGGAATTGCTAAAGTGTATATACAAACAATAGATAAATCTTTAGACGAACTCGCAAAGAAATTGTCAATCTTTTCTCAAAAAATATATGTATACGATGATGAAATAATGCTCATAAACCCCCACCCTGTCTTTAGTACGTATATACCTGCCTTTGATGTAGACATTACAATAAAATATACACTTCACAATACAGATAAAAATAAACAAGCTAGTATGAACACAAATGTAAATATAAAGGTAGGATAACGAGGTGAAAACAGAAATGTCTGACTCATTGCAATACATATCACTTGTCGCAGAACTCATAACAATAGGTGTAAGTGCTATTGCCCTATATAATTCAATAAAGAAAAGCATAGAAAACCTAATAACGAAATTAATAGAAGAGAAAATAACTAAATACCATGAAGATATAGTAAAGAAATACAATGAGTTATTACTGGCATATGAAAACCGTAGCCAAATGATTGAACGTGCATATGAAAACAGGTCAGCACAACTAGAGAACATGATTAAAATATTAGATATACGTATAAGTAAACTGGAGGATATATATGCAAACGATCCTAAAAAAGGTAAATGATAAGAATGTCATATTATACCTTGACGACACATTAAAGCAAGACATACTTACTACATACACATTAACATTTGATGAAGGTAACTGGTATTTTGACGAGTTAGAAAAAGCAATAACACATGTAAATACATTAATAGATATAGGTGCTTATGTAGGAGATACAGCAATTTATTTTACATTATTTAAACCATTTAAGAAATACATACTAATAGAACCTAATACTTACTTACATTACATTATGATAAGGAACTTGCTTGCAAATAACATAAAAGAGTTCATTATTTACCCGTTAGCTATAGGTAAGAGCGGTTACTACTTTGCTTATAATGATAGACCAGCAATAAATGAAGGACTTATAACAGAACATACAGGTAGTGTATATGTACATGCAGTACAAGGTCTTTACCCTATTTTTTCATTCGAAAGGGAACCAAGCCTAATAAAAATTGATTGCGAGAGTTCATGCTTAAATTACTTTTCTCCCATAGACTTTGTAACAGGTGATGTAGTATTAATAGAAGTTAATAACCATGAACAATGTAAAAAAATAACAGGTAGGGAATATATATACAAAAAGTTTAAGGAAACATATAATTGTTTAGTATACATATAGCACTTGTTCACCTGTGATAAGCTGGGATATATTGTTACAAAGTGTATATTACATATACCAAATAACGGAACCAAAAGCATCATGAAGGAATACAATGAATTATTAAGAAACCTAAACAGAAGACTTAAAATTAACTCCTGCGAAATTTAATTATGTCCTGTAAGGAAGTAGTTTCTAGTGCTCTAATAGTATATACAAGCCTCCCCAGTATACCTATTGTATATGCTGTATATGCACTAGACGCATCTCTGCTTTCAACTCCAGAATCATCTGCACAACTTGCATTACTTAGACCTGCAGCTATTACTTATTATAGGCTAACAAACCCAGGACGTAACGTAGAAGCTAGGTCTGTACCTGTTAAAAGTACACAACTATGTACACAAAGCTGTGCATTATTTGAGTTTAGAAGTAACAAATGGATACCTACACAAATATCTAAGTCATGCAATGATTTTACATTACCTATGAGAGTGCGTACTTCCATACAACCTATATCTGTGATAATATTTAACTCGGCACAATATATAGCTTCTTATAGAGTATCACTTGAAGAATTTTCTAAAAGTTTCAGGGCTGCAGCATATAGGGGGAGGAGGACAAAGGAAGAGTAAAAATGCCTATAGTAACTTTAGTAATTTATAGTAATAATACTATACATACAGACTATGTGTTTATAAAACATTCACTTGATGAAGTACGTAAATATGTATGGGAAGAGTATAACTGTGCAAACTGGACTGACCCATTTACATGTGTAAACGATGAAGTAGTAATAAAAATTGCAAAGTACAGTAAAATACAAGACCCAACATAAAGCCAGTATACACATAAATATCACGTCATATAAATATATGAGAAGTGTCAGTATAGCATATACATATTCAAAAGTCAAACAAAAACCTTTTATTTTCCAAAGAATAAGAGAGAGAGAGAAAATGGAAAGAGTTTATGAAGTAAAAGGGAAGACCGTTAAAATAAAATTTGAACATGAAAACGGTGTTATTTACTTTCACATAATACCTTCAGACCCTACACTAACCCGCTATTATATACACGAAAACGAAATAGAACTTGGGATCAAGGCAAGGGATATACTAGACTTCATTTCTTCATTACTTGAAAAGGTAGAAAGGGACTGAAGGTGGAAAAATGGGTCAAACAATGGAAGAAATAATAAATGACCCAGGACTAGGGAAATATTTTTACAAATTCGAGTATGATACAGATGTACCACCTGAAGTATACATAGCTTTTAGAAACTTAGACAAAGAAAAAGTAAAGAAAATGTGGACACATGGTACTAACTCCCTTAAACTACAATACACACTAACTAAATATAACATTGCAGAAATAGTAGGAAAACCAAGACAGATATTCTTTAAGAGTACAAGAAATGAAGACGTATATGTACTTAGATTTGCCAGCGGAGATGTATATGTACCAGTATACCTAATAAAAGATGAGGAAACACTCACAGAAATTACAGAAGAAATATTATACGTAAAAGTATCCAAGAAAGGCACACATATTTATGCACATGAAATAAAACCACTAGCAGGTAATAGCAAAATAGAAATAGGAAAAGAATTATATGAATATACACAAAAAAGGGGCATATTACCATTACATATACTGATTTTAGCATACGGATATATACCACATAAAAATATTAATTTATACCTATTGCACAGAGTTTTACCATTATTTAAAGTAGCAGGCAGACCAATACACATTATGCATTTTACACCTCCTGCTACAGGAAAAACATCAGTAGCAATACGTAACATATACACATTTAATTGGGCATACCTTAACGAAATACCAAGTGCACCTATGCTAGTTATGGACGCAAAAACAGGGTCATTAGGTTTAGTATACAGGAGCAATGGCATTACAATAGACGAATTTGATAAATACGGTCATGAAATAAGAAACATAATAGACATAGTACTTACAGGTATGTCTCACGGTAAATGGGGTAGAGCAAAAGGCAGCAAAAGCACACCGGACATAGTGCGCTTTATACCTTTCTGCTTTATGGGTAACCAAATAGGTATACCTTTATCTCCACAATACACGAGAAACCATGTACAGCAATACTTAGTACATTACCTAAAATTCAGGAACCAGGAAGCAGAAGCCTTTGTAGATAGAGTAGCATCAATATTACTAAGTACAAAACACATAAACATTAACGAATACCTAACCAACCAAGTATTACCTGACAGTTACTTCAGGGGGTTTGTATACGTATTAAACCAAGAAATAAACAAAATATACAAAGAATATAACATGTACGAAGGTAGAAAACGCTTATATTATAACCAACTATACGCAATACTTACCGTATTAGGTCTTGAAGGGGAATATGCTAAAGAACTAGTAGAAGGAGTGAATGATAAATGACCGTACAAGATATAATAAGATGTCCTAGGTGCGGTAATGCAGGCATATACTATAGAAGGAAAAGCGATACATATGCGTGTAAAAAGTGTGGGACAGTATTCAAGAGGTAATGGAAGACATGGAAAGAGTTGTAAGAGGAATGGGAATATGACCTCCACAACAAGGTTACACTGTCCCACATGTAAAAAAGAGTATAAGTCTTTATCATCATTACGCAGACATTACCAAAACCATATAAGAGATACATGTCCGGTATGTGGCAAAGCATTCGTTACGTCAAGGGCACTAAAAGTACATATAGCAATGGAAAAAGATAAACATCATGAATTTTTTAGCGTACTAGTATCACGCAAAATAAAGCGTTTTGACAAACGACTTGCAATAACAATACTAAAAAACAAACCATAACCCATTAACATACCTGTCTT